>OHYA01000310.1_pt1 | contig 28250 bp, 15 predicted proteins | sample 1580051 | NCBI WGS metagenome assembly OHYA01 (sample SAMEA3882554, study PRJEB24775) | human gut metagenome | biome: human-associated habitat; feature: intestine environment; material: feces | place: Netherlands | collected 2009/2010 | reverse complement strand
TTTTTAATAAGGTACTGTAGCTGTGAAGGTATATAAATTATTACAAATTCAGTTAAATTACAAAATATCAACTTAAATCATAAAATATAATTAAATCAAAAATATATTCAAATCAAAAATATATTTAAATAATAAAATATGCACCGAAATCACAATATATGTACCTTAATGAAGATATTCTAGCATGATGATTTATGAATTACAATATATTTAGAAATGAAACAGTCAAAATCAGTCAAAGTTAGATTGATGCAAAATCTAAATTAGTCAATTTGAACTATTAATATTAATTATAAATTAGTAATAGAAAAGATACTAAAATTAGTAATTAGGCAAGTATTAATGATATATATGTTATATTCTGCACTAAAATCAATGTTGTATTTGCATATAGTGCACAATTTTAAAACTTGCTTTATATATTTTCAACAATTTTTAGTGTGATTATTTGTGAATATAAATGACGGATTATGATTGACAATGACGGATTATGAAAATATAATTATACTACAAGTTAAATGAATGTTGAAATGTTTAATACAGTAATTTGAAAATAAGCATTAAATAAATGGCTTATAAAATAAGTCTTTGAATAATTTGATAAACTGGGGTGATTAGATGCTGGCAGAAGATAGATGCAAAAAAATACTCGATATATTAGATTCGATGGGAAGTGTGACTGTTCAGCAGCTTATGGATGAGCTTGATACATCCGAGTCAACAATCAGACGTGATCTGGTTGCAATGGACAAGAAGGGTTATCTCACCAAGGTACATGGTGGTGCGATTGTAAATAATACGAATATCCATACTCAGGATGAGAAGGTTATCAACAGGCTTAAGCAGAATCGCAACGAAAAGGAACAGATTGCCAGATATGCGGCATCACTTATTGTGGATAATGATTTTGTTTATATAGATGCCGGTACTACAACAGCAGTCATGATTGATTATATTACTGCAAAGAATGTGGTTTTTGTTACAAACTCTCTGACTAATGCCAAGAGAATTTCCGATAGGGGATATACAGTATATATTCTGGGTGGCGAGTTCAAGTCTACTACCGAGGCTATTGTCGGAGATGAGGCCGTTGTGACGCTCGATAAATATAATTTTACGAAGGGCTTCTGGGGAACCAACGGAATTACTGTGAAGAATGGATTTACGACTCCGGAGATAAAGGAGGCCATGGTTAAAAAGAAATCCATGGAGAATAGCAAGGAGAAATACATTCTTGCGGATGACAGTAAGTTTTCACAGGTATCAAGCATCAAGTTTGCTGATTTTGAAGATGCTGTAATTATTACAAATGCACTAAGTAATGACAACTATAAGAAATACAAAAATATTAAGGAGGTCTAACATGATTTACACAGTTACTTTTAATCCATCATTAGATTATATTGTTGATGTAACAGATTTTAAGACAGGAGTAGTCAATAGAACGACTGGAGAGAAGATTTTTGCAGGTGGTAAGGGCATCAATGTTTCCATGGTTCTTAAGAATCTTGGAATGAGCAATACTTCACTTGGTTTTACAGCGGGTTTTACAGGAAATGAAATTAAAAGACTTCTAGCAAAAAAAGGTGTTGATACTGATTTTATAGAGGTGGAGGATGGTATTTCACGTATCAACGTGAAGCTTCGCTCAAATGAGGAATCTGAGATTAATGGTCAGGGACCGGTAATCACTGAGGACAACATTAAAAAACTTTATGAGAAGCTTGACTGCTTAAAGGAGTCTGATGTGCTTGTGCTCGCAGGAAGTATTCCTGATGTGATGCCTTCATCAATGTATATGGATATCATGAAGCATCTTGAGGGCCGTGGAATAAATATTGTGGTTGATGCGACAAGAAATCTGCTCACAAATGTGCTTGCATATAAGCCATTCCTCATCAAGCCAAACAATCATGAGCTCGGTGAGATATTCGGGGTTGAGATTACAGACAAGGACGATGTGATAAAATATGCAAAGAAGCTTCAGGAGCAGGGCGCAAGAAACGTGCTTGTTTCAATGGCAGGCGACGGAGCAGTGCTTGTGACCGAGGATGGACAGGAATTTAAGGCACAGGCTCCTAAAGGAAAGCTCAAAAACTCTGTAGGCGCAGGTGATTCGATGGTAGCCGGATTTGTTTACGGATACCTCAAATCAAATGATTATAAGCAGGCATTTATTTATGGAGTATGTACAGGAAGTGCAAGTGCATTTTCTGAGGAGCTTGCTACAAAGCCTGAGGTTGAAGCACTTATTGATAAATGGAACAGTGCTTCCAATTAGACAAACGGTATCAAAAAGGTTGATATAAATAATTAATATATTCTATTAGGAGGAATGATGTATGACAATCAGGGATTTGTTGGCAGCTGAGAGTATCAATTTAAATGGTACGCCTGCCGGAAAAACCGAAGCATTGAATCAGTGTATTGATTTGATGGCAAAAAGTGGCAAAATAGCCGATGTGGAGAAGTATCGCAAGGGTGTTTTTGCAAGAGAGGAGGAAGGCACAACAGGAATTGGAATGGGTATAGCAATTCCTCATTGTAAGTCTGATGCTGTTACTAAAGCAGGTCTTGCGGCAATGGTTGTAAAGGATGGGGTTGACTTTGAATCACTCGATGGTACACCTGCAAAGATTATTTTCCTTATCGCTGCACCAAACACAGAGGATAATGTGCATCTTCAGGTGCTTAGCAAGCTCTCTGTTATGCTGATGGACGAGCAGTTTACAAATTCTCTTATCAATGCCGGTTCAGTTGATGAGTTTTTAAATATCATCGATAGCGCTGAAAAAGCAAAGGATGAGAAAGAGGCTGCCAAAGAGGCAAAGGAGAAAGAGCCTGTTGAGGTGAAGAAGGACGATGTATTTATCGTTGCAGTTACAGCCTGTCCTACAGGAATTGCCCATACTTATATGGCTGCTGAGGCTATCGAGAAAAAAGCCAAGGAGCTTGGATATCAGGTAAAGGTTGAGACAAGAGGCTCAGGCGGAGCCAAAAATGTGCTCACAGATGATGAAATCGCAAAGGCTGCAGGAGTTATAGTTGCCTGTGATACAAATGTACCTACAGACCGCTTTGACGGAAAGAAGGTTATTGAGTGTCAGGTTTCTGACGGAATCAATAAGGCAGAAGAGCTTATAAAGAGAATTGCTTCCGGTGATGCTCCTGTATTTAAGGCATCAGGTAAAAAGGAGGCTTCACATTCATCAGTTGGTGGAAAAGAGAGCATTGGACATCAGATTTACAAGCATCTGATGAATGGTGTTTCACATATGCTTCCATTCGTAGTTGGTGGTGGTATTCTTATCGCAATCGCATTCCTTATCGATGGATTCAGTGTTGACCTTAATTCACTGCCGGCTGACCAGAGAGCAAATTTCGGTACTATTACACAGGCCGCAGCAATGTTTAAGGGAATCGGTGGAACAGCATTTGGATTTATGCTTCCAATTCTTGCAGGTTTTATCGCTATGAGTATTGCTGACCGTCCGGGTCTTGCAGTTGGTTTTGTAGGCGGTTCAATCGCAGCAAACGGTACATCAGGCTTCCTTGGAGCACTTGTAGCAGGTTTCGTTGCAGGATATATTGTGCTTCTCTTAAAGAAGGTATTTTCTAAACTTCCGGAGAGTCTTGATGGTATGAAGCCGGTTCTGCTTTATCCGCTGCTTGGTATATTCCTGGTAGGCGTTATAATGCAGTTTGTAGTTGAGCCTCCAATCGGAGCTTTAAATACAGCTATCAACAATGGTCTTAATGGACTTAACGGTGCAAGCGCAGTAGTGCTCGGAGTACTTCTCGGAGGAATGATGTCAGTAGATATGGGTGGCCCTGTAAACAAAGCCGCTTATGTATTTGGTACAGCTTCAATCGCTGCCGGAAACTACAATATTATGGCAGCAGTTATGATTGGCGGTATGGTTCCACCAATCGCAATCGCTCTTGCAACAATCTTCTTCAAGAACAAGTTCACAGCAGAGGAGAGAAAGGCAGGACCTACAAACTTTATCATGGGATTATCATTTATCACAGAGGGTGCAATCCCATTCGCAGCATCTGATCCGCTTCATGTCCTTCCGGCATGTGTAGTCGGTTCAGCAGTGGCAGGAGGACTTTCAATGGCATTTGGATGTACACTCATGGCACCTCACGGAGGAATCTTTGTAGTTCCTACAATCGGAAATCCGTTAATGTATCTTGTTGCATTAGTAATCGGATCTTTCATTGCATGTGGATTACTCGGATTACTCAAAAAGAAAGTAAGTGAATAAGCAATCCTCAATTATCATTTTTTAATCCAACCTATAAACTAATCAACAAAGGCACTGCTTCGGCGGTGCCTTTGTTGTTATGTTGTGTATTAAAAATTAAAAGTATAAACATTCTCTGAAATAACAGCCTCATGCCTTGACGAGTGAATTTTCGAAGCATAAAGTATTATTAAGATGTAACTATTCAGAAAATAAACATTAGTAAACAGTGAGGCATAAAATGGGCAAGGTTATAGGTATAGATTTAGGAACAACAAACAGCTGTGTAGCAGTATTGGAGAACAATCAGCCGGTAGTCATAACTAACAGCGAGGGTCAGAGAACAACTCCGTCTGTAGTGGCTTTTACAAAGAATGGAGAGCGACTGGTTGGCGAGGCTGCAAAGAGGCAGGCAGCAGTCAATGTGGACAGGACATTTTTCTCAATAAAGAGACAGATGGGAAGCGATTTCAGGGCAAAAGTGGACGGAAAGCTGTATTCAGCTCCTGAGATTTCTTCTATGATTCTCAGAAAGCTGAAAAAGGATGCAGAGGACTATATTGGTGAGGCAGTGACAGATGCTGTAATCACAGTTCCTGCATATTTTTCGGATGCGCAGAGGCAGGCAACTAAGGATGCAGGAAGGATTGCGGGGCTTAATGTGCTTCGAATCATAAATGAGCCAACCTCTGCGGCACTCGCATACGGACTGGACCACGGACAGCAGCAGAAAATTCTTGTCTACGACCTCGGAGGAGGAACCTTCGATGTGTCTGTTATCGAAATAGGGGACAATCTGATAGAGGTGCTTGCCACAGCCGGTGATAATCATCTGGGTGGAGATGATTTTGATGAGAGAATCACGAATTATCTTGTCACAGAGTTTTACAGACAGCAGAATGTGGATCTGAGAAAGGATAATACTGCTATGCAGCGTGTCAGGGAGGAGGCTGAGAAGGCAAAAAAGGTGCTTTCATCCTCATCCTCAACCACTATCAACCTGCCATTTATCACCACTGTAAAGGGACAGCCGGTTCACATGGAGATGAACCTCACAAGGGCTGAGTTTAATGAGATAACAAAGGATCTGGTGGAGAGAACGGCCATTCCGGTAAATCAGGCACTTTCAGATGCGGGGATTTCCGCAGCAGAGCTTGGAATGGTGCTGTTGGTAGGAGGCTCTACACGTGTGCCGGCTGTTGTTGAGGAGGTCAGAAGAATTACAGGAAAAGAGCCTTCACACAACCTGAATCCTGACGAGTGCGTGGCACTCGGTGCAGCAGTACAGGGTGGCAAGCTCGGTGGAGCAATTGTCGCAGGCAGTAGTGCGGCAGAGATTATACTGATGGATGTCACACCGCTTTCACTCGGAATTGAGACAGTTGGTGGTGTCTCAACCAAAATTATTGACAGAAATACGACTATTCCTACGAGATACAGCCAGATTTTTACAACTGCAGGAAGCTTCCAGACCTCTGTGGATATAAAGGTACTGCAGGGTGAGAGGCAGTTTGCAAGGGACAATAAGCTGATTGGAAACTTCAGGCTAAAGGGCATCAAGCCGGCTCCGGCAGGTGTGCCGCAGATAGAGGTGACGTTTGATATAGATGCAAACGGCATTGTGCAGGTTTCTGCAAAGGACCTGGGCACAGGAAAGCATCAGGAGATTACGATTACCGCAAGCTCGAATTTGTCTGATTCTGAGATTGAGCAGGCAATCCGCGAGGCACAGGAGTATGAGGCAACAGATGGACAGAGAAAGGCTTATATTGATGCAAGAAGTGAGGCTGATACGCTTGTGCGACAGGTGGAAAACGTTATGGCTGACAAGGAAAAAAGAAAGGCTATGGACAGCGCACAGAAAAAGAGTGTGAAATCGTCACTTTCATATGTGAAGAAGCTTATTTCAAGGACAAAGCCCGGAAATGTGAGCGAAGAGCAGGCCGCAGAGATAAAGCATGCGGCAGACGAGCTGAGAAATGCGGCAGCGGGATTGATTTAATTATAGTAACTATTATTATTCATTTGGCTATTTACGAGAAGCGGATTTTCATATAAAATATGGGTAAGTGGTGAGTATTCATAACCACCCTGAATAGTTATAATGTTAATTTAAATCCGAGGAAATAGAAAATGAATGCGAACGATAAAACAGAAAAGGTACTAAGAGAAATTCATATCATGCTCTCAAAGGCGGAGCCGTATAAGCCGGAGCCGAGCAGGGTGATCATAAACAAGCAGCAAATGATAGATTTACTTGCTGAGCTGAATAAGTGTATATATGCAATACAGGATGAGTATGAGCTTACTGAACAGAGTCGCAATCACGCAGAGAGAGAGTTCAGAAAGAAGGGGGATCAGATAGTCTGGGATGCAAGCAGAAAGGCTGAGGATGTGTATGCAGCATCGGTTATCTATACGGATGAGGCGCTTTCAAGAGTGCGTGATATCATCAATGATACCAACGAGTCACTTGAAAAGCTGTGCAAGAATATGAAGGATAAGATTGCAGAGCAGGAGAAGATAGTTAAAACTAACCAGTATGAGCTCAAGGGACAGCTTCAGGATTTGTCCGATACGGAGAAGTATCTTAAGATTATCGATGACAGAAATAAGGAGATAGAACGTCAGAAAAATGCAGGTAAGCCAGTAGAGGAGCGTACTATTGACAAGGAAGAGAAGTCTATCTATGCAAACAGACAGACTGAAATCAAGGTAAATATGGATTATATCAGAAAACTGGGACTTGCTGAGGGCGAGGACCTGGGAGATGGTGTAGTGGGTGAAGTGAAGCTTGCAGACGATACACCTGATGCCGGATTAAATCATAGCAATGATAAGGATGAAGCCAAGGATGCCGGCAATCCACCTGTTATCAACACAAAGGAAGGGAAGGAGCTCACAGACGGTATCCACAGAATGTGGCAGAGCATCACCAGAAATAAAGGGAAATGAAACACACCTATGTAATATAAAGCAGCAGTTCAAAACAGAACGGCTGCTTTTTGGCTTATATTTAAAAGTAGGTAATATTAAGCAGATTTTAAGAAAAACAAAGTGGATAATCTGATAAAATATAGCTGACTAACGGCAGGAGAAGGTTTCTGTTCAAAATTCATAGAAGGAGGATAATATGACAATATTAGTTTGTGATGACGACAAGGAAATAGTTGAGGCAATTGAGATTTACCTGATGCAGGAGGGCTACGACGTGGAGAAGGCATACGACGGCATACAGGCGGTTGAAATTATGAAGAATAAAAAAATAGACCTCATGATAATAGATGTCATGATGCCAAAGCTCGACGGAATAAGAGCCACTTTGCAGATACGAAAGGAAAGCAGGGTGCCGATAATCATTCTATCGGCAAAGACAGAGGATGCTGACAAGATTTTAGGCCTCAATGTGGGAGCTGATGATTATGTCACAAAGCCTTTTAATCCGCTTGAGCTTGTGGCAAGGGTAAAGTCACAGCTTCGCAGATATACCACTCTGTCAAGCAATGATGCAGCCGGAGACAAGGTTTATGAAGCCGGAGGCCTTTTGGTAAATGATGATTTAAAAAAGGTGACTGTGGATGGCGAGGAGGTAAAGCTCACACCGATTGAGTACAATATCCTGCTTTTACTCCTTAAAAATAAGGGAAAGGTCTACTCAATAAACGAAATATATGAGAGCATATGGAACGAGGAGGCGATAGGCGCCGACAATACAGTTGCTGTGCACATCAGACATATCAGGGAAAAAATAGAGATAAATCCTAAAGAGCCGCGATATCTGAAAGTGGTCTGGGGAGTAGGCTATAAGATAGAGGACAACAAATGAAGCAGTATACGATAGGAAAAAAAGCAGCGGTCATAGTCTTACATCAGCTATGCATGATACTTATGGTAACAGGAGTGTTTGCCACAGGCTATGCATTCAGGCACGATGCGCATGAAAATATTGATATATATACACTAATATCGCTTGCTGGCCTGGTAGGCAGCTTTGTGAGCCTGGCATATATGGCAAACGTGGCAGGCAGAAAATCAGAGGATGATTACACAATATACTATTTACCGATTGACAAGGTATACTCTGATGTGATGCTAGTGATATTTACACTGCTCATGGTATTTATGGGAAAAGTGATTTCAGGCGTAAAAAACCAGCATTTTGACTATGCATCACTCATTATGACGGCCGGCACATTTACTTTTTTGTTTGATCTGGCTTTTATTATTTTATACCAGAGCATTGTAAGGAAGATAAAAGGCAATATACTTTGCACACACAGCCTGATGTACAAGGGCTATGAGCTTTTGAAAAGGGTTATTGAGAAAAAGGATATCCACACACAAAAAAATAAAGAGATAATGCGCATACAGGAGGCACTTGAAGCTATCTCGGAAGGAGCGCTTGACACTACACTCAATGTTAATGAGTTTCATGGGCAGCAGAAAAAGGTGGCGGAGGCTGTCAACCATATACGCCAGGGTCTTATGAGCTCTGTGAATGAGAGCCTTAAAAATGAAAAATTAAAGGCTGATTTAATAACAAACGTATCACATGATATAAAGACACCTCTGACTTCAATAGTCAACTATGTTGACCTGCTTAAGAGGGAAAATCTGGAAAATGAAAATGCTAAATACTATATACATGTGCTGGAGGAAAAGTCACAGCGCTTAAAGCAGCTTACAGAGGATTTGGTAGAGACATCAAAGATTACCTCGGGAAATGTGAAGCTCAATATGCAAAAGCTTGATCTGGTTGAGCTTTTATACCAGACCGGAGGTGAATTCAATGAGCGCTTTGAGTCGAGAAATCTGACAATAGTTACAAAAATTCCATCAGAACAGATATTTATCTATGCGGATGGACGTCAGCTTTACCGCTCTATTGAAAATCTGTATACTAATGCCGCAAAATATGCACTGGAAAATACCAGAGTATATGTAGAGCTTGAAAAGGCAGATAAAAAGGCAGTTTTTACAATAAAGAATGTGTCTAAGAACGAGCTTGACATAGTAAGCAACGGAAATGTGGACCTGACAGAGCGTTTTGTGAGGGGAGAGAGGTCGAGAACCACTGAAGGAAGTGGACTTGGACTTTCGATTGCAAAGAATCTGACCCATTTGATGGGAGGAAAATTCGAAATTAAGGTAGATGGTGATTTATTTATTGCCACAATTACCTATAATATTATATAATAGTAAATAAAAGAATTTTGAAATACACATACGGAGGTAGAATAAGTGAAATTATATGAAAACGGTGCTTACCTTTTAAACGGTAAGGAAGTAATAATTGATGGACCGGAAGCTCAGGCAGCTGTAAAAAGCAAGACCGGCATGGACATCGATAAACAGACAGCTAAGCAGGAGACAATTGCTTACGGTATTTTAAAGGAGCACAATACATCCGGCAATATGGACAAGCTTCAGATTAAGTTTGATAAGCTTACATCGCATGATATCACATTTGTAGGTATCATCCAGACAGCACGAGCTTCAGGACTTGAGAAATTCCCTATCCCGTATGTACTTACAAACTGTCACAACAGCCTTTGTGCAGTTGGTGGAACAATCAATGAGGATGACCACATGTTTGGTCTCACATGTGCAAAGAAGTACGGTGGAATCTATGTACCACCTCATCAGGCAGTTATCCATCAGTTTGCACGAGAGATGCTTGCCGGCGGCGGAAAGATGATACTTGGTTCTGATTCACATACACGCTATGGTGCACTTGGTACTATGGCAGTCGGCGAGGGTGGACCTGAGCTTGTTAAGCAGCTTCTTGAACAGACATATGATATTGATATGCCTGAGGTAGTAGGCATTTACCTGACAGGAGAGCCAATCAAGGGCGTTGGACCACAGGATGTCGCACTTGCAATTATCGGAGAGGTATTCGGAAATGGCTTCGTAAAGAACAAAGTTATGGAGTTTGTAGGACCGGGTGTGTCTAATCTGAGCGTTGACTTCCGTATAGGTGTCGATGTTATGACAACAGAGACTACATGTCTTTCTTCTATCTGGAGAACAGATGACCAGGTTAAGGAATTCTTTGAGATTCACGGTAGGGCTGAGGACCACAAGGAGCTTAATCCGGGTGAGGTGGCTTACTACGACAGATTTATTGAGATTGATTTAAGCCAGATCCGCCCAATGATAGCTATGCCATTCCATCCAAGCAATACCTACACTATCGATGAGCTCAATGCAAACCTCATGGATATTCTCGATGACTGTGAGAAGAGAGCTGAGGTAAGCTTTGACGGCAAGGTGAAGCTTGATTTAAAGAGTAAGGTAAGAGACGGAAAACTGTATGTAGACCAGGGAATCATCGCAGGCTGTGCAGGCGGTGGATTTGAGAATATCTGCGATGCGGCTGACATATTAAACGGACATTCAATCGGAGCAGACGAGTTTACACTGAGTGTTTACCCGGCATCTACTCCAATATACATGGAGCTTGTGAAAAACGGAGCTGTAGCAAAGCTTCTTGAGACAGGTGCAATCGTAAAGACTGCTTTCTGCGGACCTTGCTTTGGTGCAGGAGATACACCGGCCAACAACGCATTCTCTATCCGTCATTCAACAAGAAACTTCCCTAACAGAGAGGGTTCTAAGGTACAGAACGGACAGATCAGCTCAGTGGCACTCATGGATGCACGTTCAATCGCTGCAACAGCAGCAAACAAGGGCTTCCTTACATCAGCAGCGGATATTGATGTCAACTTTACAAAGCCAAAATATTTCTTTGACAAGACTATATATGAGAACCGTGTATTTGACAGCCATGGAGTGGCAGATCCTTCAGTTGAAATCCAGTTCGGACCAAACATCAAGGACTGGCCGGCAATGAGTGCACTTCCTGAGAATATGCTCCTTAAGGTGGTTTCAGAAATTCATGATCCTGTTACTACAACAGATGAGCTCATTCCTTCAGGAGAGACATCTTCATATCGTTCAAACCCTCTTGGACTTGCAGAGTTCGCACTTTCAAGAAAGGATCCTGAGTATGTAGGCAGAGCAAAGGAAATCCAGAAGGCCCAGAAGGCTATAGAGAGTGGTGAGTGCGCAGGAAAGGCTGTTCCTGAGGTTGCTGAAATCATGGGAGTAGTAAAGAAAAAATTCCCTGAGGCAAGCCATGAGAATATGGGCTTCGGAAGCACAATTTTTGCTGTTAAGCCGGGTGACGGCTCAGCAAGAGAGCAGGCTGCAAGCTGCCAGAAGGTACTCGGAGGCTGGGCAAATATCGCAAACGAGTATGCCACAAAGAGATATCGTTCAAACCTTATCAACTGGGGAATGCTTCCATTCATCATCGATGAGGGAGAGCTTCCGTTCCACAATCTCGACTATATCTTCCTTCCGGGAATCAAGAAGGAAATCGAGGATGCAAAGACGGAGTTTGAGGCATATGTTGTCAAGGATGGTGAATTAAAGCCATTTACACTGAAGATGGGTGAGCTCACAGATGATGAAAGAGAGATAATATTAAAGGGATGTCTCATCAACTATAATCGTAAATAAGGAGAGTTTAATCCGATGGAAGAAACCGGAAAAGCTGGTAAAAAATCAAACATTGAGATAAATGAAGATAAGGGTGCGAAGCAGAATTCGCACCCGGGGCGTGAGGAATGGCCACATCTGATCAGAATAGGTGTCATGGTATTTGTCACGTTTGCAGTCAGTATACTGTTTTTCTTTGCACTGTACAGATTTGAGGGTTTTGCAGGCATATGGAGCAAGCTGCTTGCGGCAGCAATGCCCATTATAATGGGACTTGTACTTGCATACCTGATGAATCCTGTCATGCTGTGGCTGGAAAGATGCTTTAAAAAGCTTCTTTCCAAAAAGATGAAAAGCGAAAGCAAGCTGCGAAAGATTTCAAGAGCTCTTGCAATCACAGGCTCGGTTATTATTCTTGTAGCGATTATTTCGCTCCTCATTGCGGCTATTGTGCCTTCTGTCATAGCAAGTATATCAGGACTTATGAAGACACTGCCAAATGATGTTGCGGCATTCATCAACATGATAAAGAACGGCAATTTCGGGGACAGCAAAATAGCTGAGCTCGCAAGCACATGTTTACAGAATACAACCGACTACATTGAGAATTATGCCACAGAAAAGATAATTCCTGAGGCACAGAAGTATGTTGCACAGATTACAACCGGTGTGATTTCGGTAGTCAGAGGTTTATTCAATTTCATTATCGGAATAATCGTGATGGTCTATGTGATGAGTATTCAGGAGACTCTCGCAGGACAGAGTAAAAAGATAATATATGCTGTCTGCAAGCCAAAGACAGGCAATATCATCATTGAGACGATCAGAAAGACAAATGAGATTTTTGGAGGCTTCATAAGCGGTAAGATTATAGATTCACTGATTATAGGTGTGATTGCATATTTCGGATGTCTGATTTTAAGGATTCCATCATCGGTGCTCGTTGCAGTGATTATCGGCGTCACAAATGTGATTCCGGTATTCGGACCGTTTATCGGTGCAATTCCATCGTTACTCATAGTAGTAATTCAGAGTCCGTGGCATGCGCTTTATCTTCTGATATTTATTGTCGTGCTGCAGCAGGTGGATGGCAATATAATAGGGCCTAAGATACTTGGCTCATCTACCGGTCTTTCGACCTTCTGGGTTATGTTTGCCATACTAATCGGCGGAGGAATGTTTGGTTTTCTTGGAATGTTACTTGGTGTTCCGACCTTTGCTGTGATATACTATATTGTGAAAAGAGTTGTTAATTATGCTCTCAGGAAAAAGAAGCTTCCTGAGGACACAATGGATTATACAAAGACAACAGGCGTAGATACAAAAAATAATAAGCTTAAATACGAGTAGGTGAAATAAGTGGATAAATACGAATACAATCTCAAGCTGGATCAGATAAAAGCCCTAAGCGCCGAGGAGGGCTATATGAGCGCAGCAGAGATTGCAGATAGCATAAATTGGAACAAAATTAAAAATGTAAATACACTCGTTAAAATCGGTGAAATCTACGAGAAGGCCGAAAGATACCAGGATGCAAGGGATATACTTTTAATGGCCTATGACCGTTCACCAATCGGCAGGATGATTATATACAGACTGGCTGAGGTCGCCATCAAGATGGGTGATTATGATGCTGCTACAGAGTATTATGATGAGTTTGTTGAGATAGCGCCTCATGATGATATGAAGTATGTATTAAGATATGCCATCAAAAAAGGGCAGGGAGCTTCATTTGATGAGCTTATCACTATTCTTGAAGAGTACAAGGATGAAGAATACACTGAGGAGTGGGCATATGAGCTTGCATATCTATACCACAAGGCCGGAAAAGCCGATAAGTGTATAGATGCCTGCGATGAGCTCATTCTGTGGTTCGGAGACGGACCATATGTGGAGCGTGCGCTGGAGCTTAAGATGCTTTATCAGCCACTTACCAAGGATCAGGAGGAAAAGTACAGACGATTCAAGGCAGAGAAGGAAAAGCCGGCTAAGATAAAGGATGAGGCTGAGGTCACTGAGATAGGTGCCATGGAGATGGTAAAGGGCGGAGAGATAGTGCATGATGACGTAACTATTCCGCAGATTACTGTAAATCAGGAGAAGTTCAATACTGTAAATTTACAGCAGGAGATTGCCAAGGGTATGCAGCAGATCATTGAGGCCAAGGGCAAGAATGAAGTTGCTGATACGATGGATACCATCAAAAAGATAGTTGAGGATATTCCTTATCTCAAGCTCGAAAAGGAGCAGGAAGAGTATGTACAGCAGCCGGAAGAGACAGAGCATATTGCTACAGATGAAGAGATAGATGGTTCACTTAAGTTGAATTTCAAGGAGCTTTTGGGTGAAGACGCTGACGGACAGATGTCTATGGTCATGAGTGAAAAGACTCAGCTTGAGCATCAGATTACAGGACAGATGTCTATACATGATGTGCTTGAAGAATGGGAAAAGACCAGACATGCGGCTGAAATTGCACTTAAAGAGGCTGAGCAGCAGAAGCTTGAGTCAGCTAAGGCAAGAGCACTTCAGGAGGCAGGAGACATCATGGAGAGACTAAATGATGTCATTCCAAAGCTGGATGCAGGTGTCACTCCGAAGGAACTTCTTGAGGAGGAGTATTTGAAGGTGCCGGTTGATATTATAGAGCAGAAAGCTGCCGTGAAGGAGCCTGAAGAAGAGCAGAAACCGGATATGCAGGAGCTTTATGCAGAGGAGACCGTGGATGAAGTACAGGAGCCGCAGGAAGCACCGGAAGATACTATAGACGAAGCACCGGAAGAGGCTGCATATGAAGCCAAGGAACCGGTTGGAGAGCCGGAGGATATAATTGTGGCAGAGGAGTCTGAGAAAGACGAGATATTCACGCAGCCGACTACCATGATGCCTGAAATAACAGATGATATGTTAAATGTCGATGATGATACATCAGATGATGAGACTTCACAGGAGAAAGAAAACGTTTCTGAGAAAAGAGATTTTGATCATGTGACATCATTTATCGAGCAGGAAATAGCCAAGATGACAGCAAAGAATCCGGGACTGGAGAAGAAGCTGGATATGGCTAAGACAAGAAAAATGCCGGATATTTCATTGCCGGAGGATTTAGACAGCGAAGAAGATGACTCGAAATTGAAAGAAACAAAACATATAAAAGAGCTTACAAGCGAACAGAAAGCTATATTTTCATATTTCATACCGGTAAAGGGTATGGAGGATCAGATCTGCAAGGCATATAATGCAGTGCTTGATCATTTCAACAGGAAAGAAAATGCATCCACAGGCAACCTCATTATACAGGGAGAGCAGGGTTGCGGAAAGACAATGCTTGCTACAAGCTTTATAAAGGTATTACAAAAAGATGGTGAACAGCTTACAGGAAAGATGGGCAAGATTGATGCTGCCGCACTCAATAAAAAGGATGTGCAGCAGGTAGTCAGAAAGATAACAGGAGGCTGTCTCATCATAGAAAGAGCCGGTGATATCGACCGCAGCATAGCTGCCCAGCTATCATTTTTGATGGAGCATGATATTACAGGAACACTCTATATACTTGAGGATACATCAAAGGGTATAAAGAAGGCTCTCTCAATGGATGAGGGCTTTGCATCCAAGTTCACGGAAAAGATATCGGTTCCTATTTTTACAAATGATGAACTCGTATTGTTTGCCAAATCGTACTCTGCAGAGCTTGGGTACAAGATAGATGAGATGGCTATTCTGGCATTGCATAACAGAATCAGCAATATTGAGAGGATAGACCAGGCTACCACTCTGACAGAGGTCAAGGATATAATTGACGAGGCCATAGACAGGGAGGCTCACAGCGGACTTAAGAAGGCTATAAGTATTCTGACAGCCAGGCGATATACAGATGATGACCGAATTGTACTCAAAGAGGATCATTTCAGGGAAAAATAAATACTTATGGGGGGTATATATATGTGTAATTTTACAGCAATGGATTGTTACCTGTTTGGTCAGGCAACACACTATGATATCTACAAGAAGATGGGTGCTCACTTAGCTGAGCGTAAAGGAAAAAAAGGAGTGTGCTTTGACGTCTGGGCGCCACATGCGAGGGAAGTATACGTGTTTGGTGAGTTTAACGACTGGAATGAGACCAGTCATGAGATGAAGCGTGTAGAGCCGGAAACCATGGGAGTGTATGAGCTTTTTGTACCGGGAGCGCAAAAGGGTCAGATGTATAAGTTTATTATAGTCACTGAACAGGGGGATAAGCTGTACAAGGCGGATCCATACGCAAACTACGCAGAGCTTCGTCCGGGAACAGCGTCAATCATCACAGATATCGAGCACTTCACATGGACTGACAAAGAGTGGATGGATAAGAGAGCAGCAAAGTCAGATGCTGATGTATATTCTTCACCTATGGCTATATATGAGTGTCATCCGGGCTCATGGATGAGACATCCGGGCAGGGATGATGAGGGCTTTTATACATACAGGGAGCTTGCAAAATCACTCATATCCTATGTGAAAACTATGGGATATACACATATTGAGCTTATGGGTATTTCAGAGTATCCGTTTGATGGCTCATGGGGATATCAGGTGACAGGCTACTATGCACCTACATCGAGGTATGGAGAGCCTGAGGATTTTGCATACTTTGTTGATCAGTGCCATAAAAATAATATCGGAGTAATCCTCGACTGGGTACCTGCACATTTCCCAAAGGATGCGCATGGACTTGCCAATTTCGACGGAACAGCCACATATGAGTATGCAGACCCAAGAAAGGGAGAGCATCCCGACTGGGGCACAAAGATATTTGACTACGGCAAGAATGAAGTAAAGAACTTCCTTATCGGAAGTGCACTTATGTGGATAGAAAATTACCACGTAGACGGACTCCGTGTGGATGCAGTTGCGTCAATGCTTTATCTTGACTATGGAAAGAACGACGGACAGTGGGTGCCAAACAAGTTTGGAGGAAATAAGAACCTCGAGGCAGTAGAGTTTTTCAAGCATATCAATACACTCATACTTGGAAGAAATCACGGAACTGTAATGATAGCCGAAGAGTCTACCGCATGGCCAAAGGTAACAGGCAAGGTAGAGGAAGACGGACTGAACTTCAGCTACAAATGGAACATGGGATGGATGCATGACTTCCTTGATTATATGAAGCTGGATCCATATTTCCGTAAAAATAACCACAACAAGATGACATTTGCGATGAGCTATAATGAGAGTGAGAAATATATTCTGGTACTGTCACATGATGAGGTGGTACATCTGAAGTGTTCTATGCTCAACAAAATGCCGGGCTTAGAAGGGGATAAATTCAAGAACCTCATGGCAGGATATGCATTTATGATGGGACACTGTGGAAAGAAGCTTCTTTTCATGGGACAGGAGTTTGCACAGAAGCAGGAGTGGAGTGAGGAAAGAGAACTCGACTGGTATCTGCTTGAGAATCCGGAGCATAAAAAGATCCAGAACTGGGTAAAGGAGCTGCTTCACCTCTATAGGAGAAACCGCTGTCTGTATGAGCTGGATTCAAGCTGGGAAGGCTTTGAATGGATAAATGCAAACGATGCAGACAGAAGCATCTTCAGCTTTATCAGAAAGAGCAAGGATGGCAAGAATAATATGCTCTTTGTCATCAATTTCACACCGGTAGAGAGACCTGATTACAGAGTCGGAGTGCCAAAGCGCAAGACATATCAGCTCGTTTTAGATAGTGAGGATCCTAAGTTTACCGGCAAAACGGTACAAGAGCCTGTAAAGAAGGCTGCAAAGGGCAGAGGCAAGGCAGCAAAACAGTCATATAAGAAGCTGGACTATAAGGCAGTCAAATCAGAGTGTGACGGCAGACCATTTTCATTTGCTTATCCACTTGCGCCTTACGGAGTTGCTGTATTTAAATACTAATATACCGGTAAATAGCAGGGTAAAGGACCGCGCCAATTTAGGGCGCGGTCTTTATTTTTGAGTATTATATGTCGATATATAATAAAAAGATAACTATTCAGAACCACCCCCTCACATATGAGAAAAAAATATCCATAAATAAAGGCTGCAGAGATGGTATATATGCAGGGCACGGAGCAGGAAATATGCAGATAGAGAATTTGATTAATAAAAGCACAGATACGAAAAATACGGACACAAAAACCATAAATGACATGACAGCGGGTATGCGTGTGTCAGACTACATAAAGACAGACAGCAGTGACAATATGTCAAAAAAGGCGGCTGTTGTCGGTTCGTCAAATTCTGTTGATATGTCGGATACGATATATGCAAGACCACAGGCTAAAAACGAAGCCGGGAACAACAATGGCACAGATATGGCAGAAAATCTGCTAAATGATATGAATCAGACCTCAGAAAACAGGCGAAATGATATGATTGTCACTGCAAGCACCACCACGAGTGATGATTACAAAGCTGCAAAGGATGACGGATACGATGTCATTGTCACTGAGACCGATAAGATAAAAGCAGTGCTGGCAAAGGCAGGTGTAGATATATCCATATATGGAGATGATCTGAGCATGGAGCAGCTTACAGACATCACGGGAAGCCAGACTGAAGCGGCCATGCTTGTCAATCAGATGAAAGCATATGATATTCCTGCTACAGATGACAATATAAAGGCAGGTACAGATGCCATAGACCGGGCAAAGAGCCTTACAAATATATCCAATGAGACAAAGGCATATTTGGTCAGAAATAACATGAATCCGACGGTTTCCAATGTATACAAGGCTACGTACAGCAGCAGTCAGGTACAAGATTACAGGCAGAAAACCAAAATGACGGAGATATCAGATGAGCTGTTTGAGGAGCTTAAGCCACAGCTTAAACAGATATTAGAGGAAGCTCATATAGACAGTAGTGATGAGAATCTGAATCAGTGCAGATGGCTGATAGATGAAGATATAGCCGTTACACCTGATAATGTGCTGCTTGCGAATCAGGTAGACTGCATCAACGCAGCAGAAGAAAATGTGAGCAGTGATTTTTATGCAAGGGCAGTGACAGAAGCACTGGCAATGGGAAAAAAGGCTACAGATGCCACTATGTCACAAGATGGTCTGACATTTGACATGGCAAAGAAAGCATGTGATGTATTAGGTGAGGCGACTGCAGATGACATTGTCACATTAGAGTCAGATAACATACCTGTCACGATAGAGAATCTGTCAAAGCTTATAGCTGCAAGGGGCAAGGATAGTGCAGCATCGCAAGCCTCAGCGAATAAAGCTGCGGATAATCAGATTACAGACAGCCGGGAAGCAAGGCTTGTGACAGCTCAAAGAAAGCTTGAGGAAGCGAGACTTTCCATGACAGCAGAAGCCAACCTTTCACTCATAAAAAAAGGAGTTTCAATAGACACAGAGCCTATTGAACGTGTAGTGGAGCTGCTTAAGCAGCAGGAAAATAAATACTACGGAGCGCTGTTTGGTGAGAGCAGTGTAGAGGCATCTGATGATAGGGTACGTATGTACAATAATGTCTGTGATATTTTCAATCAGATGAAGCAGCAGCCGGCGTATGTACTGACCCTGGAATCCGCTGATGACACTGTGTATGAGCTGTATACAGCAGGCAAAGCAATGAAGCAGTCATTAGAAGCAGCAGCCTCAGGATATGAGACTCTTATGACATCACCGCGGGCAGATATGGGAGATAGTATGTCAAAAGCATTTCAGAATGTGGATGATATACTTAAAGAGCTTCAGATAGATACATCTGAAAGCAATCGCAGGGCTGTGCGGATACTTGCGTACAATAGTACCGACATCACAGAGGACAATATAAAGCAGATAAAGTCTGTAGATGAGCAGGTGCAGAGAGCATTCAGCGATATGACACCGGCGGTGACGATTGAGATGATAAAAAGAGGCATATCACCGCTTGATATGAGCATGAGTGACATAAGTGACACTGCCAGACGGATAAAATCAGAAAATCCTGACGAAAGGGATGAGAAATTCAGCGAGTTTCTCTGGAAGCTTGAAAAGAAAAATGAAATCTCAGAGGAGGAAAGAGACTCATATATAGGCATATACAGGCTTATTTCACAGGTGGAGCAGTCAGATGGTGCTGTGATAGGCTCACTTGTTAATCAGGGAGCAGATATTACAATGAAAAATCTGCTTACAGCGGTCCGGGTACGAGGAAAGAGTGCCATGGACTATAAGGTGGACGATACCTTTGCCGGAGTGGACAGTGTAAGCAGGGGCATTAAAATTGACTCACAGATAGAAAGCGCATATCATACAAACTGCCTAAGGGATGTGCTTGATACACTTTCACCTGAGAAAATGGAGTTTGTGCAGTATGACAGCTGGCTTGATATGACTCCGGAGCAGTTAAGGCAGGCTGTATATGAGGCCAACGAGGATAACGCACTGTCAGAGCAATATGCCACAGAACAGCTAAGACAGTTCAATCAGGCAGTTTCGGTGCCTGAGAACGTATATGCTTTTCTGGAGAAATATGATGTAAAAACAACCGCGGTAAACCTCATGGCTGCGTCACGGCTAATGAAAAATCCGTCAGAGGCAGTAAGAAATCTTTGGGAGCGTGGAGACAGTGCTACGGCAAGGGCTCTTTTGGATGAGACTCTCAGACGGTTTTCTGAGTCGGTCAAAAATCCAAAGGAGCTTGCGCAGGCGCAGGAAACGCTGGCTGATACAGCAGAGCATGTTATGGATTCGATGATTATAGAGGATAGGCACACCGGTTCAATAGACCTCAGACAGATGAAGCTATTATGCAGTCAGCTAAGGATAGCTTCAAATATGTCGAGACAGGAAAACTATATTGTACCAATAGAGACTGCAGACGGGGTCACAGGTATGAAGCTTCGCATAGTAAGAGGTGAAGATAAAAAGGGACTGGTTGACATATTCCTTGAGGATAAAAAATGCGGCAGGGTAGCTGCATATTTTGAGGCAAAGGAAAACTCAGTATCTGCTATGATAGTCACAGACGATGAGCAGACTAAAAAGCTGTTTGAAGACAATATCACTATGTTTGAGGCCGGAATAAGTGATGGTGAACAGCGTGTGCGCATAGATGTGGCACTGGAGCATGATATATCTGCAAAAGAGTCTAAGATGTCAGATATGAAATCGAATACTGAGTCAGATAATGAGACAAAAAAGCAGCTTGATGGCGGTGAAAGTGTCCAGACAACCAGACTATATCACATCGCAGAGCAGTTTATTGTAAATGTCCAGAGGGTGATTGCGCAAGATAGTCTGTAACACCGATATATATTGCATGTGCCAGGTCATCCTGATAGTTTTTGTCAGTAAGAAGAAGTGTCTCAGCAGGATTACTCAAGAATCCACATTCTACGATTACGGTCGGGGATGTGGATTTTTTAAGTATAAAGTATTCTTTATTGGGCTTAATGCTTCGTGGCTTTGCGACACAAAGAGAAGTGTTTAAAGCTCCAAGAACAGAGGATGCGAGCTCTTTTCCTGCATCAGAGGCTTCATAATAGAATACCTGTGGACCGCTGCTTGAACTGTCCTCAAAGCTGTTTTGATGGATACTGATGCTGACTGCCACATTGCTTTTAGACATCAGGGCAGTTCTCTTTGTGAGATCATCTGTCTTTGGATGCTTGGAATTATCCGGGGCGAGGTCGCAGTCGGTGGTTCTGGTCATGACAACAGTAAAGCCTCTGTTTTCAAACAGCTGTTTAAGCGCCATTGCAATACTCAGGTTGACATCCTTTTCCATGACGCCGGAGGTGGAAATCTTACCGGGATCACTTCCACCATGTGCTGGTTGTAGTTTACGCAAATTGTGATATGTATTCCCCAGTATATATGGGGAGTTAGAAATGTATTGAGATTAGATAGCCTTTTTCTCCAAGTCCTCACAGTAAACGCTTGAAAATAAATGTTCCAGTTCATTTCCGAAGTTGTATGAGATTTTAAGTTTGCGGTTTTCATAAACTGTTATCTGGTCTATCATTTCCACAATAATATCTCTGTCTAATTCTTCAATGTCTTTCAGTTCCAACAACCGCCTTAACCACGGTGTTTCAAAAACATCTTCTGTTACACTTTCTTTTTTCTTTTCTTCCAGCGTTTCAATCTGTTTGGAGTAAAGCGTTTCTTTTTGTTGATAGTCCTCTCGATAAGAAAGAAATTCTTCTTTAGAAATCAGTTCGTCTTTGTAATCTTCATAAATTGACTTTTTCAGTTTCTTTACTCTTTCAAGTTCTGTTTTTAACTTTGTCAGTTCTATGTCAGTTGATTTTCTGATTTTTGTTGCTGTGAAAGATTGTGATTTTACAAGCTCCTGCAAATTCTCTACATTGCGGATAATCTGCTTTAAATCGCCCAGCACAATATCATTCAATACTTGAAATGGGAGAGTATGCGGAGTGCAATAGTCCTTTCCACTTCTTTTGTAAGTTCCACAATAGAATGAATAAGACCTGCTTCCGTCTGCACGTCGCCAGAAATTTTTCATCATTGCCCGACCACAATCGCCACACTTTATAAAGCCTGCAAAGATATTTTTATTTGTTTCCAAGTCAATATCCCTATGCTTCTTTGTCAGCAGTTTTTGTACCTTATCCCACAGTTGACGGTCTATAATCGGTTCATGCGTATTTTCAACTCTTATCCAGTTTTCTTTCTCAACTGGTCGCTGTTTGCTTCTCATACGCTGATGTTTCTTCCCTTGTATCATGTTGCCGATATACATTTCATTTTTCAACATGATATTTACTGTTGAATACGTCCAATAGGAAGTTTTCTTCAAACGGTTGCAATTTTTATAATTTTCACCGTTGAGCTTTTTATATTCCGACGGACAAAGGATACCCTCTGCATTTAGTATTTTTGCAATGCTTTGTTTTCCTATTCCTTGTGCATACATAGTAAATACCCGTTTTACAACTTCGGACGCATATTCATCAATCACAAGTTTATTCTTATTTGCAGGAGATTTCTTATAGCCATAGCTTGTAAATGCTCCGATAAATTCTCCTGCTTTCTGCTTTGATTTTACAGTCGCTTGAACTTTATTAGAAATATCTCTGGCATACTGTTCGTTAAATATATTTTTAATAGGAAGTAACATATCGTATGCCTGCTTCATACTATCAATATTATCTGTTACAGAAATAAAACGAACATTAAGCTCTGGAAATATTCTTTCCAAATATCGCCCCGTATCAATGTAATCTCGTCCAAAACGGGAAAGGTCTTTTACAACAACACAATTTACCTTGTTATCTTCAATGTCAGCAATCATTCTATGAAAGTCTGGTCTATCGAAATTCGTTCCCGTAAAACCGTCATCAATATAAACATCATATAAGATAAAGTCATCATGCTTATTCACATATTCTGTTAAAAGTTTTCTCTGATTTCCTACACTATCGCTTTCTTCCTTATCTCCGTCCTCTCGTGATAATCTGATATAAATAGCTACGTTAAATAAGCTTGAACCTTTTTGATAAATCATTTTTCCACCTATTCAACTGCCGTACCTATAATAATATCATACAATAAAGTACGGCTTCTTTCCATGATTTTCAAAGGTTTTCCCCTCTTGATATGCGTTTTTAATATGAGATTTCACGATACGGATAAGTAATTCTTCTACAGAAAATTTACATAAAAATTCTCGTTCTACAATATATTGTGCAGGTTTTTTTTTAGTCAATGTATCAGCTCCCTTAATCAACTATCTATTCTCAACATACGCACATAGGCTTATCCAATATGCGTATTTTTCACAATGTTACAGAAGCAAACAGATGGTATTGGAAAGCTTTGTTAGTATCTCAACTATTCCCATTCTTGTGGGCAGAACTGCACCATATCGGTACGGAAAGGTGTGATTTGTTGCAGGAATTTGAAAAGATTTGAAAAAATTTTCGGATACAAAAAAGCCCGCACAAAACATGAATTTTGTGCGAGCTACTGGGATAGTGTATTTAATTGTAGATAGTATGCTGTTAAATCAGATTTGAATATATCGAATTGTACTTAAAGCTTAAAGGCACATTCATCACTCCATTTTTGGTTTGGATGTTTCAATGTAATAAATATGTTCCTTGTTCCACTGTTTTAAACAAAAACAAAATTCGATAACAGCCAAAGCAATATTATATGTATGGGATAGAAAATATAAAAGAGATATTTACACTTTTTTCCTCGTTGATGATTGTATGATAGTATTAGCGGAAGAGCAAGAACCATAATCCACTGATACTGAATTGTAAATATATTCCCTCCTACATCCATAGGAGAAATTCCACCTATTATAGACAATAGATATTCCATACCATGGGAAAGCCCTGTTCCTATTATCGGAATTAATTCCTTGATTTTCCATAAAATAATGGGAACAATATTAGTGGACATAAAAAACATATACACAACAACAAATATCATATACGACAGAATAAGTCTTTTCTTGTTGTCATAAGCTAAATACATTATAATTCCTAAAACAACAAAAATAAGTCCCCCTTCCGTTGTAAACACACTTCCCAAAAGAGCTGGTATCAAATAGAAGCATATTGTTTCCGTATACATATTACTAATTGAACTCAGATAACCACATACTATACATACAATAACTTGATAAGCAATATATAAACTTAGTACTTTTATCCAGGAAACAGCCTTTTGGTTTTTTCTTATTTCTAAGATTTCACATATGCATGCAACGATAAATAATGTTCTAAAGAAATTTAATTCAATTTGTGTACTCATTTGAATAACAGCCATCACAATACTTGCTAAATATAGCCTCAATATATACATCCGCTTAGAACTAGTATACTTTACGCCATTAACAACACCAAAAATAAAAATAGGTGCAGCGATTCGTCCTATCCAATGTAACGGCAAAGACATTGGCAAATCAGGAAAGAAATAAGCTATATGGTCTAAAAACATAGCAATCATAGCTATTATTTTTAACTGAAATATATTCATTAACAATACTCCTTGATTTTATTTTAAAAATATGATATTATAAATTAATCAAAAAAACAAGGTGAAAAGAGAAATTTCATGTGTAAGATATCCAAAAAAAATATTTTCGCTTCTTTATTGGCAGTGTCTATGATTTTCACAATGATGTCGACAACTGTTGTTCATGCTCAGTCAGTTAAAGATGGAAGTAATGAGGTAACCGTTACACCAAATGTTGGAGTTTCTTATGTTTCTCCAGAAGAAACTATTGAAACAAGAGGTACATCAAGACCTAGTAAGGTATGGAACATCAAGAGTAAAGGGCAATACGATTTTGCTGGTTCCTCTCATTATCAAAACTTGTATACTAATTATAAGTTTACAGGAAAAACGAGTTATAAGGTTTATGTAGAGAACACCGGAGATAATCCAATTACTGTGACAGCTAAAAGGCTTACTAAGACTTATGGCTCTACAAAAATTAGTGCTGGTAAAACTGGTTCTTTTGAGTTTTCTAATATTAAAAGCGATACTGAGTTTTATATTGTTTTTGAAGGAAATGGATACTCATTTAGCGGATATGTAAAATAACTTAAATACAGAAGAGAGTAAACGTTATGCTTGCTCTCTTTTTATATTAGAATCCTCCAGCTGCTACCCCTATGTAGAACAAGCTCATACTGCGATACCTGAGTCGCCTTTGTCTGATTATTAAGAAATTATACGGCAACGCGTGCTTTCACATTGCTTGTCTGTTCTCTCTTAAATTTCTTCTTTTTCTTATATTTTCGTTGTTTTCATCACTTGCGTTATCTACAACCTCCATGCCCCGGGTCAATTACAATAACGGTGGAATTAGTGTTTTTGCCGGTATTTTTTGCAAGAGCACAGACACCTCTTCCGAGGTAGAAGGACAGAATAAAGAGAGCTAAAATAAGACAGTATTTGTTTTTCTTAATAATGTACATATATTTTTTCATATAAGATACCTATAAAAAACCCGATGCACATAGAAGGCATCGGGTGTGTTTGTATATTATATGATTGGCTGATATCATTTATTACCTATAAAAGGTACTGAGTTAGACTGTAGCTGTAAAGGTACGGCCTCTTTCAGTAAGCCTTAAGCAATCAGTCCAGATATTTGATAACAGTATCCCAGACAGATGAATTCTCAAAGCCAAGCTTCCAGAATGCTGCACCGGCGAGTTTATTGTCGTCGACGAGCTTGAGCCTTTTCTCTAAAGATGTATTGTCCTCGAGCCATACCTTGTACAGCTTGTTGGATACAGACCACTCAGCGTAGTTCTGACCGGATTCCTCATCAAGAGCAGCAGTGGCATTGTTTGTGGCAAGCTGTGCTGCAGCTGCGTCCATACTATATACCTGTGAGGCAACAGTGTACTTTGACTGATCCTCGGTATCGGTTACGGCATCATCGTCCTCCTTTGGAGTGAGCTCCCATATTCTGGTATAAAAAGGCATGCCGAGAATAATCTGGTCAGCGGGAACCTCCTTCAGAGTGGATTCAACACCCTCAGTTACCCAAGGAATAGAAGAAACTGAGCCGGCATCAGAGCCCTTATAGTGTTCATCGTATCCCATAATCACAATATAATCGGCAAAGTTTGCCATATCAGAGCGATTGAAGAACTTGTTGAAGCTGGCAGGTACTGTGACATCAACTGAAAGTGATATACCGTTATTGTGACACTTTATGGCGAGCTCTCTGATAAACTCAATGTAAGAGTCTCCATATGCTGCTTCTGTGATATTTTCAAAGTCAATATTTACACCATCAAGCTCATAGTTAAATGCAGCCGACATAATCTGATTGATCAGGGTAGTTCTCGTGGATGTATGTGTGAGCACATATGCTGCATCTACATCAGTATTTTCAAAGTTGCTGAACAGTCCCCATACCTCGATGCCCTGGGAATGGCAGTAGCTGACATAATCCTTGCTTGCTATATCTGCCAGATTACCGTTGTTGTCATTTAAATAAAACCAAGTTGGTGACATTACATTTATGCCCTTGGTTGATGAAATTACCTGGGGCACTTTACTGTTTGCTGACTGGCTTGTTACCTGATTCCAGGCAAGACAGATATCCTTATCCTTCTTGATATGCGTAAAGGTCTCTTCTTCATAGTCAGGATTCGTAAGCTTAGTTTTTTTGCTCTCGGACAGAGCCTTGCCCTTTATATATCCAATAACACCATCCTCAGTGGCAATCTTATCCCATTTGTCACCGGAATCAAGAATAGTAATCTTGTCATCCTTTTTCACCTCTTTTAGAATAGGGCTCTTTATGCCGCCCTTTACGCGGACCTGGGTAGACTTGCTGACAGTGGCACTGTCTATTTCATCCCATTTGCTTGTGATGACGATGCGTGCCGGGTCATCATATGACTTAAAGGTGATATTGGAGTACTGTTTTACATAGTCTAAAGCGATAAGCGCAGAGTCAGAGGTGGCTTTCACGATCGGATAGCCAAAGTCATTGGTCTGCTTGGTGACACTGTAGCTATTGCTGTCAGCCGCAGCTGAGATGATATCAGATGCGGTTGTGTAAAGAAGCACATTCTCATTTGCATCCCAGTAAAATCTGGAATTTAATGAGTCGTGAACAAATTTGTAATCAACGTATATTTTTTTATCTATTATTTTAGCCTTGTAATCGGATAGCTCATTATCTACAATGAGAGCAGCCTCATCATCAGAAGAGATATTGAAATACTCTTTAAGATCCTCTGTCTTTTTCGTAGGGGTGTATTTATTGATAAGAGCAGTTATACCCATTATTATTACAACGAGGATAATAAGTCCGGTTACTATAAGTGCAGGCAATAATTTCTTTTTCATCAAAGAAAATCTTTCCGACATCAAGTGCCAGCTTGGCTTCTTTATATGATTTTGATACTTCTTTGATATCATTTACAACCGTTCCGTATGCGATCAGAACATCTTCTTCTCCGTCTTCTTTCAGGAGTGAATACATATTCTCCGCAATCTTCTCCAGTTCTGTATGTCCATCATTTGGCTCCAGTTCTTTTACCACGATGATATTTTTCTCATCAACGGCCGTCACAAAATCTCTGGTACGATTACCAAGAAGGTTTCTTATCTTTTTCGTGCTTTGTTTCAATAATAAAGATAACACGTCTTACTTCTGTGTCAATATGTAATTTCTTAGCACGGTTGTAAATATCTACCAGCAACAGATTATCTAACAGCAGATTTTTGATAAAATTATCTTTGTCAAATCTTTCTTTATATGCTACAAGAAGATTCTGAATCTGGAAGGCCGCAATCTTACCTACCATGTAAACATCATCACTTCCTCCATTGGCAAGAAGAATATACTCTAACTGATGTTCATCAAAAATCTTAAAAAACTGATATCCCTGTACGACCTGACTGTCTGCCGGGGATTCTACAAAGGAGATAACCTCCTCTACATAGTTCTCCTGTTCTGAAAATGTGCTTGCAAGAGATTTACCGTCTGTGTCCATCACGCAAAAGTCAATTCGTGTAATCCCTTTCAATCCTT
>OHYA01000304.1_pt1 | contig 28559 bp, 34 predicted proteins | sample 1580051 | NCBI WGS metagenome assembly OHYA01 (sample SAMEA3882554, study PRJEB24775) | human gut metagenome | biome: human-associated habitat; feature: intestine environment; material: feces | place: Netherlands | collected 2009/2010 | reverse complement strand
CCACCGACAGTACCACGCAATGGGGCATCGGCAGCGCCTCGGTGGTGCTGGAAGCCATGACCGAGAGCGGCAGCTCCACCGAGCTGTGTCTGGTGTACCCCGCCCTCAGCGCCATGCCTGTGGTAGGGCCGGTGACGCGCGGGCAGGACTTATACTGGCGGCTGCTCAGCGGACAGCAGGTGCTGCCCATCCAGTGCGGCAGCAGCGCCTATGCCAAGCGGTATCTGGAATACTATAATCTCCGCGCGGTGGACGCGCAGGAGGTGGGACGCAATGCCTTTGTCAGCACCGGTTACAGCTGGGACAACACCCCTTTGTGGCGCACCAGCGGCAAGGCAGTCGCCGCAGTGCTGGACAGCCTGAGCATCTCCACCGCCGTGAACCAGAACACCGCTTCCGGCAGCGAGAGCGAAACGGCGGGCGTGCTGCCCGCCCTGCTGCCCCAGCGGGACACCGGCCATCTGCCGGACGCAAACGCCGCCGATGCGGTAAAGGCGACCGTGAATTTCCAGTCCGGCGGTGCCACCGGCTTTGTCTATAATGACACCCTTGCCGCCTACGGGATGCTGCACGCCGACGGCACCCCGCAGCTGGATGCCAACACCGGCACACAGGCAGCCTTTGACAATCTGCTCATCCTGTACAGCGGCTCCTCCCTGCGGGACGACGGCCGCACGCTGGACTACGACCTTTCCATGGGCGGCGGCATCTGGCTGAACGGCGGACACCTGTGGCAGATCACATGGACGCAGGGCACCCAGAGCACCCTTGCCCTCTACGATTCCAACGGCAAGCCGCTGGAACTCCCGGCAGGGCGCAGCTACATTGCTCTGCTTTCCAGCCTTACCGGGCAGGAGCTGCTGGTGCAAAGCAGCACCGGGGAAGCGCTGGTGGGAGCCGGGTGACCACGTCAGAAGAGCCCGAGAAGGCGCACGCCGGGAGAAACTCCCCCAGTCTCGCTGCGCTCGACAGCCCCCTCTAGGATGGGGCCTTTGGCATAGCGGTACAGTTTCCGGCTAAAGTGTAAAGCTTGCGGGCGCGCCAGAGGCTCCCTCCCCGAGGGAGCTGGCAAAACCGTCAGGTTTTGACTGAGGGAGTTAAGCTGAGAGGGTCTCAACAAAAAAGAGCCATTGCACGCATTTTGTGCAATGGCTCTTTTGGTATGCTGTTACAGATCCACCACGCTGCCGACCTCGGCGGGGGTGGTGGGGACGGGGCCCAGATCGGCTTTATCGGCATCGCGGCGCACCGTAAAGATGGCGCTGCGTCCGGCGGCAAAGTCCGGGTGCCAAGTCAGTTCAAGGGTCTGCCAGTCCTCCGGCACAGCGCAGAAGCAGTGCAGCAGCGCACCGCGTCCGGCGGCAAGGTTCAGGGTGAACACCGAGGCGTCCGCCGCGTTCTCGTTGTACAGCGGGGCGGCAAAGCTGCCGCAGGGCACGCTCTGGCCGTTGCAGGCAGCGGTCACGCCGGTGCCCATGCTGTACAGCTGCTCCCGGGTGCGCAGACCACGGCTTTGCAGATAGCTGGTATCCACCGGCAGGCTGGCTGCCGAGAGGTTTTCCACCGAGAGGTACACCAGCACGCCGCCCAGCTCCGGTGCCGGGGCATAGCCCAGCAGCTCCACGGCAGCTTTGCCGTCCAGCAGGGCAGGCTCGCCCGTAAGACACGGCTGCTGCGCCGCAGCACAGACCCCGGTAAGCAGGGCAGCCGCAAGGCTGACCGCACCGGAACCGGCACATTTCAGGAATGACCGGCGGGAGATGGATTGGGACATGACAGCGTTCCTCCTGTGTACGATACAATACTACCCTTTAACAATAAAGGATTCTGCGCGTTCTGTCAAGGGGCGGCGGGAAACTGTAACTTATTCGTAGGCCTCGTTTTCCTCGGCTTCGGCCTGCCCCTGCAGGGTGTCGGCGTAGCCGAAGGGTACGATGTCGATGGCCTCTACCAGTTTGTCCCGCATCCACAGCTGTACATCGGTCTGCACGGTGTAGCCGCAGCCCGGGTCTGCCATCCACTGCTCGGGGCGGCGGGTGGGTACGGCGCGCTGGCTGAGCATACTCATGATCACACCGCCGTGGGTCACGCAGGCGGCCTCGGTAACGTCCATGCGGATCATGTACTCAAACAGCTTCATAAGGCTGTCGGCACAGCGGGCGTGGAACTGCTCGGTGGGCTCTGCGCCCTCCGGCAGATAGCCGGAACCTGGGGTGATCCACTTTTTGAAGTCCTCGTCCTGCACGAGTTCCTTCACCGGTCTGCCCTCAAACTTGCCAAAGCCGGCTTCCCGCAGATCGTGCACCGTAAACTGGTGGGCAGCCCCGGGGAACAGGATGTTGGCGGTCTCCACCGCACGCAGCAGGGGGGAGGAGAAAACAGTATCTACCTGCGGGTAGACGAACCGCTCTTTCAGCTCGGCAAGCTGCGCACGGCCCTCGTCGCACAGGGGCAGGTCGGTGCCGCTGCCGATGTACAGGCCCTGCAGGTTGCCCGCGGTCATGCCGTGGCGGATGAGATGAAGCTTGAAGGTTTTCATGGATCACACCTCTTTTGGTTTAAAGTTCCGGATAGGGCTTAGCCCTCGGCGTAGTTGACCTCCACGGTATCGGGGAACACATTCATGTCCAGACGGCAGTCGTCGCGGATGGTCACGCTGGTCAGGGCGGTGCAGCCCTTGAATGCGCCGGTCTTGATGTAGCCCACGCTCAGGGGGATGTTGAGCTCGGTCAGGGCGGTGCAGCCGTTGAAAGCGCCGGCCTCGATGTACTCCACACCGTCGGCGATGTTCACGGTGGTCAGGGCAGTGCAGTCCTTGAAGGCGGTAGCGCCTACGCTGGTAACGGTGCCTTCCACCTCAACGGTGGTGATCTGGTCGGCCTGATCAGCCCAGGGAGCCGGAGCGTCCTTGGTGAAGTTGGTCATACGGCCGGTGCCGCTGATGGTCAGGGTGCCGTCAGCCAGTGCCCAGGTCACACCCTCGCCGCAGCTGTTGTTGGTAGCAGCAGCGGTGGAAGCAGCCACAGAAGAAGCGGCTGCGGAAGAAGCAGTGGTCTTGGAACCGCCGCAGCCGGTCAGGGCGATGGCGGCGATCAGGACGGCAGCGGCAGCGCTGCACAGACGGACTTTGCGCTCGAGTTTCATGATGAAGTTTCCTCTTTCTTATTCTTGGTATATTACCTTTTATAGCGTCTGGCTTGTCCTTTGCAGATTTGTGCGCCGGTCAAGAACAGTCGCCAAAAAGAGATTATAGCACAAACTGCAGAAAGATGGAACCACCTCTTTGAAAAAATTTTGTTTCGAAAAAGACCTGCTTTCACTACGCCTGTCGTTTTTTTGCCGCAGCGGAAACACAAAATCTATGTGTTAATACCCATAGTTTAGCATAGATGTGGGGTCTCCGGCAAGACTTTTGACAATAATGACGAAAAAAGACGAAAAATATCGGCATTTTTCTTGCTTTACAAGTCGTTTTCCAATGTGTATAATCAACCTGTTGTAAACCAAAAACAAGGATGTTACCAAAAAACAGATCCTGCGGACATTGAGGAGAGCACACCATGGAGTTCAATCGTATCATCAAGCTGCTGCGCAAGGAGCGCGGCATTACCCAAAAGCAGGCGGCAGAGGATCTGGGGGTCTCTCAGGCATTGCTGTCCCACTACGAAAAAGGCATCCGCGAGTGCGGATTGGACTTTGTGGTGCGGGTGGCAGACTACTATAATGTTTCCTGCGATTATCTGCTGGGGCGCAGCGCCGAGCGCAACGGCATGATGCTCTCTGCCGAGGATCTGCCCAACCCTGAAAAGATGAAGGACAACGTCTACCACGGCAGCGTGCTGCCCACCATGAACAAAAAACTCATCTCCAACAGCCTGAACGTGCTCTACGCCAAGATCGGCCAGTGCCACAGCAAGGCGTTGACCACCGAGGTGAGCGCCTACCTGATGATGGCGGTGGCCAAGATGTTCCGGCTGCTCTACTCTGCGGAGCCGCACAACGCCTCCAGCATGTTCAGCATTGAGCCCCACCGCTGGCACGGCTATTCCGATGCGGTGATGCGAATGGCGGAAGCCAACGTGGAGGCGCTGCTGGACGGGCAGGATGTGAACGGCGGCGAGGGCGTCAAGGACCCCGCCTGCCTTGCCATGACCACCGAGAGCCTGACGCGGGAATTTCCGCTGTACACGCCCAGCCTGTTAAATCTGGTCAAGACCAGCGAGACCCATGTCAAGGGGCTTTCGCCGCAGGAGTGACCCCGCTTGTGAAATTGTTGTAAAGAATCGGCCCGAGCTCTTGCATCTGTGCGCCGGAAACGGTATAACCAGAGAAAGAAGAAAAAGAAACTGACCCTTCAAGGAGGATATACCTTATGTCTACTGTCATTTCCCGCCGCAGCTTCCTCAAGTGCACCGGTGCATCTGCCGCCGTACTGGGCGCAGCCAGCCTGCTGGGCGGCTGTAAGTCCAACGGCAACGACACTGTGGTGGAGGTCAAGGTCGGCGACACCGTCCGCAACTGGAACGGCTTGGGCGTGCAGCTGACCAGCGTGTTCCACCTGACGCAGGACCCTGTACAGCCGGCAGGCTACGAGTATCTGGGCGTGCGGGTGACCACCGTCAACCGCAGCAAGACCGAGAGCTACGCCATCGGCGCACAGGGCATTGACGCCATCAACGAGGCCTACCCCGTGCCCCCGCTGGAGAACGTGGACGCAAACTTTCAGGCCATGGCCGCCGCTACCCCGGACTTTACCGCCGTCTGCGATGGCCAGCCCGCAGCCTGCTGCGCCAATATCTCGTTGTATAACGCCAATTCCCAGAGCTTTTCCGATGTGGAGAGCCTGCCCCCGCAGGGCAGCGCCTACATCGTGCTGATGCTCATGGTGCCCAAGGACTGGAAGCAGCTGAAGGTCACTTATGTGCCCACCTTCCTGGAGGGCAAGAGTCTGACCTTCGTCATGAATGCCTCTGACGTGATCCGCAGCTGACAGAATCACCAGAAAAATTACTTAAACTTCGTCTAAAATGCGCGATGTTGCCACAAAATCTTCACATTTGTTTTGTGAAAAATCATTGACATTTTTCTCTGTTTCGCCTATTGTATAGGTAGTGCCTTATGGCAGAATCTGTATTGATGTGTCCCAAAGGAGGAACGAATATGACTGGGGAATTTTCCCGCCGCTCTTTCCTGAAATATACCGCCCTTACCGCTGTGGCTGTGGCGGGCAGCAGCCTGCTGACCGGCTGCTCCGGGTATGCCCCGGTGCAGCACGCTCCCGGCACCAGCAACGTTGTGCTGAAGGTCGTCTCCACGCTGGACCGGGTGGAATACAAGGAAGATGACAACACCACCTTGTTCCGGGTTGTGGTGACCAATGGCCGTAATAATGCGCTGGAAGTGACCAAGGCAAACTTTGCCGTGAAGGCAGAGGGGTATCTGGCCGACCAGAACGATAAGCTGCAGGTGACCAGCCCGGATGCACTGAGCTATCAGGTCAAGAAGGGCGAGACCGTTACCTATTACGTGCAAGCAAAGGGCCTGAACCCGCGGGAGAACGGCCCGGTGACCCTTACCTTCTATCCTGACTTGCAGTACAGCGAGTTCAACGCAAACTGGGAGCTGACCGCAGACGTTCTGGTGCCGGAGGAATCCGGCCCCTCCACGACCTGACCCCTTCAGCCGGAAGAACATACTGGTAAAAAAACGGAGGAATAAGCCATGTCTTATACATTTTCCCGCCGCGCATTTCTGAAGTATTCGGCAACCACCGCAGTGGCTGTGGCCGGTGCCGGTCTGCTGGGCGGCTGTGAATATCAGGACCCCAACAACCCGGTCAGCAAGGAGCTGCCCAGCACGATCACCAGCAAACTGCAGGTCATTGCCAGCCTGAATACCATGAAGATCGCAGACAACACCTGCACTTTGGAGGTGGAGATCCAGTCTGCTCGTGTAAACCCGATCCGGCTGACAGCAGATTGCTTTTCCGTTGCTGTTAAAGATGCCGCGGGCAAGCAGAGCTATCTGAGCTTGACGAACGGCGGTGTGCAGATCAAGTCCGCTGAGAACCTTCTGATCCAGAAGAAAAAGACCGCCAAGGTCCAGCTTGCTGCCATTGGCTTCCCTGAGAAACTGGAAGAGGGCGACACCGTGATCTTCAAGTTCATTCCTGTCCGCGAGAACTCTGAGATGTCCCTGACCTGGGAGATCTCCAAAGAGGAGTACGAGAACGCCATCACCGAGGAAGGTTGACGGCTCCGGCGAGGCACCGGCACCCAATGCAAGCACTACCGCCTGACCTTTGAAGCATGACCACAGGCCGCTGCACAAAACTTTGTGCAGCGGCCTGTTTTTTGTGTAAAGCTGCTTTAAACTGCGTGCTGACGATTCGGGCCGCAGCACCGCGCCTTTGTACGGCACATGGAGAAAAGTGTTGACGACAACCGGCTTTTTTGCTATACTATATAAGGTTTATTGTGGAGATGTATCGAAGCGGTCGTAACGAGAACGACTCGAAATCCAAGTGGATGCTTCGCCGGATGTCTCCATATCACATGAGGGGACGTCAATTTTGATGTCCTGACAGGCTTCGGAACCTGTCTAAACGATGCGTTTTCTAACAATATTCTAACAGCTTTATCATTCGGAATCAAGATAATGTTACAATACAAATTGTAGCATTATCTGATATGTATACGGAGAGGTACCCAAGAGGTCGAAGGGTCCGCACTCGAAATCTAACTGGCTTTTTGGAAGTGGATTTCCGATTTTGCTAGGTTTCATGCGGGTTTTTCGGCTTCGAGAGCGAACGATTTTCGGTCGTTCTCTCCTGAAATTCTCTCCAAAGTTTTCCCAGAATGCACGGAGCATTCTAAAATTTAATATGTGGAGCATTACTCAAGTGGTCGTAAGAGGTCGCACTCGAAATGCGATAGGCCGGGAGACCGGTGCCAGGGTTCGACTCCCTGATGCTCCGCCAAATCGAATGGACAGATGAATTTTATTCGTCTGTCCATTCTTTTTTGCCGGAACATCGCCCGTCCACCCTGTCTTTGGGGCGTATGGCATCATGCTGACGCATTGCCATAGCCCAGCCCCTCCAGCATCGCCTGTGCAGACGAGAGCTTGGAAGCGTAATCGAGGTGGGCGTAAATATTGGCGGTGGTGGAGAAGTCGCTGTGACCCAACCATTCCTGAATCTGCTTCATGGGAACGCCGTTTGCCAGAAGAAGGCTGGCGCAGCTGTGGCGCAGATCGTGGAAGCGGATAGGACGCAGACCGTTTTTCTCCAACAGCTTCGGGAACTGCTCGGAAACGTAGTTGGGACGGATGATGTTCCCGATCTCGTCCACACACAGATAGCCGAGATAATCCCGATTGTAGCTTTTACCGCACAGGCGGCGGTAGGTGTCCTGCTGACCTTTCAGCATCAGCAGGCGGTCACGGATGTGGGGCACAAGGGGCAGCGTCCGCAGGCTGGACTTCGTTTTTGCACGGTCAGCCTGCACCAGAACCTTTTTACCATCGATGGATGCCTGCGTGACGATGTGCTTGACCTCCAGCGTGTTGGCTTCAAAGTCGATGGCATCCCATTTCAGACCCAGCACCTCGCTGCGGCGCAGACCATAGAAAGATGCCAGCAGAACCGGGATCTCCAGCTTGGTGCCCTCTGCGACCTCCGTCAAAGCATGAATCTCTTCGGCGCTGTAATAGCTGCCTTTGAACGCATTCTTCTTCGGACGCTCGACCTTATCTGCCGGGTTGGTGGGGATCAGGTCGATCTTCACTGCATACTTCAACGCCTTGTGGATGTTTGCATGATAATGGATCACCGAATTTGCCTTGACCCGTTCAAGCTGTTTGTTGTAGAAATCCTGCAAGTCGGTGGCTTTCAGGTCTACCAGTTTGATGCCGCGCTTTCGGAAATAGGGAACGATCACACGCTCCACCATTCCCTGATAGCTTGCATAGGTCGTGATTTGGACAGTGCTTTTCGTGACTTCCAGCCATTTCAGCATGAAGTCCGAAAAGAGAATGTCATCGTCTAAGCGAATCTCCGCAGGTGCGGTGGAAACCATGAAGTTCCGCCGACGTTCCAGCAAAAGAGCCTCGGCTTTCTTCTTGTTCCTCTTGACGGACAGACCGGTGGCTTCCCACTTGGTCTTTCGCTTTCCAGCTGCGTCCTTGTAACTCAGAACGATGTAATAGAAGTCATTTTTTTCTTGCAGATGCCCTGCTACCATAGTGTTACCTCCTGTCTTTGCATCCACTTGAATATGTAACTTCTGCCGCTGACACCATCAGTGTACCCAACGGCAGGAGAGAATGCAAGGATGTCACGCCCGGATGGTGTGACCGGGTGCGAATCCGATGAGATAGGTCAAAAGATGTGCCTTGGGGATGCGGTAGGAGCGTCCGACCTTCAAATGCTGGACGCTCCCTTTTTTCAGAAGTGCATACCCGGTTTTTGTGCTGACGCTCAATACCTCGCACATCTGGTCGATGTTCAATACATCCGGGTAATCCCGGAGCATCACACGGTATGCATCACGGGGATTCAGATTTTCCTCACCCAAACAGATTCCCCCTTTCTGGGTTCATATTTTCCCGATCCAATGCCAGACTGCATTTCAGGGCTTTTTCAATTTGCGCCATCTCCCACTCACTGGTCATTCCCATAAAACTGCTGATACGCTCCTTATCAATGGTGAAGATCTGTTCCAGCAGCACCACAGACGGACGGCTGAACGCAGGGTTCTGCTCAATGAGAACATGGGTGGGCTGGTTTGGCTTTTTGGAGACTTTTGAGGTCACAGCAGCTACAATCACGGTCGGCGCAAATTTATTCCCTGTATTATTTTGAATCACAATAACAGGACGTTTACCGCCCTGTTCAGAACCATAGTGCGGGTCAAGGTCTGCAAAGTAGATCTCGCCCCGGCGAAAGCCGAAATTCTTTGTTACATAAACGGTAGCAATCATCCCCCTCTTCCTTATGTAGGCAAAAGCCGCCCAACGGACGGCTTTTGCGGCGTTTTAGGACTGTTACCATGGAGAACATCACTGCTTGATAGGAAGGCTCTTAGAGCGGCTGGAGCCGTTGTAGACCTTCAGGATCTGGTGCATATACTTCTGATAGTTCGGGCCGCTCATCGCCTGCCCGCTGCGGCAGATGGTCAGGGGGCTGATGCGCTTGAGCTGCTTGATCAGACGAATCGGGTCATACTCGTGGTCGTACAGCGCAACGAAACGGACAACGCCCTGCAGCACCTCAGAACGGAGCGAGTCGATGTCTCCCTCCCACGCTTCTGCCAGAACACGAAGCGCATCTGTGTAAATGCGTTCGCCGTGCTGCCGGTACTCTCCAAAGGCCGTAGCGATGCAGGCGATCTTCCACTTGGCGTGACTCTGGTTGAAACTCAGACCAAAACCGGCGCGCTGGGTAGCACTCAGGAATGCGATGGCTTCCGGGTCGCCGCCGTGGATCTTGGCACGCAGTTTTGCGCCCGCCGTAAGCGGTGCAGAAATACCCGTCTGCTGTGCGAACAGCAGGGCTTCTTCTGCTTCGGTCAGACCGGTGTACACCTTGCAGAGGATGTCGAGATCACAGTTGTTGTTCCGCAGCTTGAGAGCGGCGATGGTATGCTGACCATCAAAGACGTAGTAGTGACCATTGCGGTAGCTGACCTTGGGCGCATTGGCGATGCGCTCATCAAACTCAGCAGCAATGCGCTTGACCCGGTTGGCATTGAGATGCCGCTGGTAGTAGCTGCGCGGCACTTCCAGAAACTTACTGTTGACGATCATTTCATGGTGAACGCGTTTAATCATAGGCAAATTCTCCTTCCAGTTTTACGATATACTCTTTTGCTTTCTGCAAAAGTTCAACGACTCTTTGACGGATGTTCGGATTTTCAAGGAACTCCGGGTAATGCTCAAAGCAGACATCCAGACGATAGATCATCATATCAGCCGCCGATTCCACCTCACTGAGCATTCCTTCGGCATCGGCCACCTGCTCAACAGATTCCATCTTATCGGATAAGGCGCGGATGGTTTGCAGTTCAGTCAATGTCTTAGTCGGCTTTGGCGGGTCATCTATCCCTGCTGGCGCTGTTTCTGACTTGCACGTTAGTTCAGCCACATCATCAGCGGCTGTGTTCTCGGCTTTCTCTTTTTTGGCCTTTGCTGTGGACTTGCTTGTGGATTTTTTTGGTTTCTTCGGCGTGCAGATCTTTTCGACCAGTGCCGGACGTTCTTCGGGAGGGGCACGGGCGACGGATGCAATCTCGGCGGCGGTCGGCTTGATCTCACCGGAAAGCACTTTCTGCCGTGTGCCGGGAACGGCTTCTTCGGCAGCGTCTATGCCTTTGGCAAAGACTTCTGCTCTCCGTACAAAGCTGTCTGTTGTATTTGTTTCACGAGCGATTCTTGCACGAGTTTTTTCGTTTTTTGGTTGGTGGTCATTTTGACCACCAACCAAACTCGTATATTGGTTAGCCCCTTTTTCATTTGGTATCAAAGCCTTTTCAGCTTCATATTGCTTTCCTACAAGGTACTTCTTCTGTTCCGGTGTGAGGTTGCGCCGCCCAAGCTGGTTTTTGCAGATCCAGATGATTGCTTCATAGCGGTCTGCAAACTCTTTCTCGTGAACGGTGTACGGGATGTCAGGGTGCTTCTGAAGAATCGTATATCGGTTATGACCGTCAACGATCAGCCCATTCCAGACGATGATGGGATTGATAACTTTGCCATCGTTGACGATGTTCTTCTCCAGCTGTTCCAGCTCCTCAAAAGTCAGCGGCGGGATCTTGCCCTGAAACTCCGGGTCGATCTTAAGCGCATTCAGATTCATCATCGAACCGTCCTTTCTTCATATAAACGGCTTTCGGGCTGGTGGGCTGGATGTAGTAGTCGTAGCCGAAGTTGGTCTGGCAGTAGGTGCAAGGCTCCTTGGTGAGCTGATAGGGGTCTGCACGGCGGACGCGGATGCCGCGTGCATTGCGGAACGCATTCAGGCAGCGGGGGCAGAGGGTGGTCAGGGTCGATTCGTCGGTCTTGTGGGTAAAAGTACGGCTCATAATCATTACCTCCGTGTCATCAGAATGAATATTCGATATGGAAAAAGCCCACTGCCTAGATTCAGAAGAATCCCGGTGGTGGGCTTTGAAGTTTTGCTTTAAGTTTTTCCAACCTATTTGTCCTCGACCCCCGTTGGATTTGGAATGCACCTCGGTAAGTGGGGACTTGCACCCACACTCCACATTGGCTTCTTCAGCCACCCCGCCTTCTTTATGGCCGGGCCGCGAGTTACGGAAGTTTCATTATTTTGTCCGAGGGAATGATATTCAGTTTTCAAGGTACGGCTTACAGCTTCGGGCTTCTCCCCGTCTGGGGTGTTGCCCTTGCTGTGACCATAGTGTACCTGAAAACCAAATGCTTTTTTAGGAGGTCGTACCTCCGGTTTTTAAGCAAAAAACCGGAAGTATCGCTTCCGGTTTTGAGTGCTTTTCATTGATGTTACGACATAAATTTTTCGACAGTTTTACAAATGCGACTTTGAACTTTTTTCAAAGAAAAAAGCCCTCTCGGACACCGGCTTGTATGAGCCGTCCGTCCGAAAGAGCTGTTGTGTGTAATTTATAACTCGTAAGCAAGAGCCTCTAGGCTGCGTGCCATGCGCTGAAGTTTGGCACTGACTTTCTTCTTCATCAATTCTTCTTGCTCAGAAGTGGATTTCCCCATAATCAAATGGTCGAGCGTAGTGTTGAAAAATTCAACGATTTCAACGAACAAGTCAACCGAAGGGGTGTACTCTCCTCTTTCAAGGCTACGGAGGTGGCGGTCACTGATGTTCAGTTTGATTGCCAACTCCTCCTGCGTCATGCCTTTGGCCTTGCGCAGGTGCTGGATACGTTTGCCGGTGGCGTAAGAATCAAAGTACATAAGCCAGCCCTCCGACCAAGCAAAGGGACAGCCACAGGCTGCGCCACAGGGTCGGAGTGCAGGAATACAGTCGGCGGCGAACCAAGTTTTGGTTGCCGGGGCTTGATTGGTACTCGATTAATCTCCTTTTCATAGTTCTTCGTCCTTTCTTTGTCGATGATGGCAAGGCGGGCGGAGTATGAAGGACGTACAGAACGTCCTTCATAATAGTAAAAGAGCCGAAACTCTATTGCTATCCATGTAGAATCAGGGAATCGTATTCAGCAAATTCAAAAAAGCTTCCTGCTGGTCAGGGCGAAGTATCGACCACTTCTCAATGACCTGCATCTGCTGGGACGTAAGTGCTACCGGGGCAGATTCACTTCCCTCTGCCTTAGCAAAAAACTCAGAAAGTGTGATCTGAAAGGCATCGCAGATCTTTACAAGCGAAGGAATGGTCGGAATCGCATTGTCATTATACCATGTAGAAATGGTGGACGGTTTCAGCTCGGCGTGAGCCGCTAAATCGTATAGCGACCAGTTGCGTTCTTTACGGTAGGCGGTTATGGTATTAAGAATGTTATCCACCGCCACTCCTCACTTTCGTACAATAAACTTTTTCGCTTATTATACCGTACTACGCAGAAAATTATAATCCTTTTTGCCGTATAAAAAGTACGGAGTTTTGGAGTAGTGAGAGCATTGACTCCCCGTCCACATATAGCGTTTAAGGTGTGAAAGAGTATTGCCATTTCGAGACAGAAAGAATATACTTATATTAGCTAAATTCCAATACTAAATGGAGGGACTATCATGCCTAGACCAAAAGGAAGCAGAAATGCAGTGCGTACCAAGAAAGCAAATATTGACTATGCGGCTATTGTTGCTGAAAAGACCGCAGCCAAGGAACAAATTGAAACCGAGATCGCCGCGCTGTCTGACAACATCAGCGTACTGAAAGAACAGTTGAAAAGCAAAAAATCCGCTTTGAAGGTTGCAGTAAAGGAACTTTCTAAAGCAGAGGCAAAAAAGGTTGCAGCCGAAAAAAAGGCCGCTGAAGAATCTAAGAAAGCTGAAGCAGAATCTGTATTGAAAAAGCTGCTTGCCAGCGGTATGTCTGCCGATGACATTATCGCCAAGCTCCAGTAAACTATTATGGGAGCCAGCAAACGAGTTTGTCCGAACTGTGGTCGCAAAATGAAGCAGCAGTTCATTGGCCTGTTCCACTGCAAATGCGGCACAAGCTGGCGGCGTGATATAGGATTCTTTGAGCGCACTCCAGACATGGTGTTCTCACTGGAACGCAAAAAAGTCGGAAATAAAGTTAAGCAGCTTCCGATGATTCATCACAAATAAGCAAGACCACCAGCCGTTTTTTCGACTGGTGGTCTTTTTGCGCTCGCCCCTCTGTAATGCCGAGATACAACAACAGCCACCGGTCAAGACAAAGCCGGTGGCTGCAAGAAAGCTGATTCAAATTAAAACGTACAGAGCTGCTTGACGGGCGTGAGCGGGAATCTTTTTTCCACGCCTGCCATGGTGCACATTTGTGTGCCGGGCAGTTCCAGAGAAGCGTGTGCGCAGGAAACTGCCGTTTTAAGCAGTTGGTCGCCTTGGGTGCACTGCTTTGCGATTGCGTAGGCAAAGCCGGACACCATGGAGTCTCCGGCACCCTGAACGCCCTTCACATCGATCGAGACAGGCTCCGAAAACCATGCAGCCTCCGGCGTGACCAGCAGCGCGCCCTTTTCTCCAAGAGAAACTGCGCCGTAGGCGATGTTGTGCTCCATGAGGATTTGACGATAGCTTGCGCAGAACTCCTGTGTTACACTGGGGTGAACGCCGAAGGTCGCAAAGTATTCTTCTTCATTGGGTTTAATCAGAACAGGAGCCGCCTCCATTCCGTTCAGGAGCAGCGGCCCCGATGCGTCCAAAATAAAGGGCACATCATATTCCTGTGCGCACTTGCCCAGTTCATAGTAGAAATCATCCGGGAAGCCCGGTGGCACACTGCCGCCGAGGATCAGCACCGATGTTGTGGGCAGAACATTTTTGACGGCGCGAATAACATCCACGGCAGTTTCACGATCAAGGGGCGTGCCTTTTTCGTTGAACTCCGTCATGCAGCCCGTAGAGGTTTCAAACAGCTTGATGTTGATACGGACGTTTCCGGGGACGGGGATAAGCTCTGCATCCATATCTTTTTGCTTGAAGAAATCAGCCGCTTCTCCATCCGAATGGCTCAGACAGACGCTTTTGACCGGCATTCCAAGCTGGGCAAGTGCCAGCGAAACATTGATGCCCTTGCCGGAAAAGTCGCAGATCGTTTTCTGGACACGATGGCTATGACCAAGGTTGACGGAATCCACCTGAATCGTGCGGTCAATGCAGGGATTCGCAGTAACAGTTGTAAAGTGCATGGGTTCTCTACCTCCTATCCGGGGAGCATTGTTTCAGCATCCCGGAAACTGGATATGTTTATTCTTTTTCACCGGAAGGAATGTCAGTGTACAATTCGATCTTGCCGCAGGAAGGACAGAATGCTGCTTTTACTTTTTTCTGGTCACTTCCATTTTTGATCGTGACCATGTTAAAGAGCAAATAGTTTTCGACCTTGATCTTGTAATCCATGACCATTTCAGCATGACAAACGGGACAGTTCATAAAACACCTACCTCCTGACATTTTGATACACCTAGTCTAGCATACAAAATGAGCGATGTCTATTGGCAGAACGAAAACGGCTATCATGAGAAAAATAATAAAGGTCGCCTGAAAAATCCCGATAGAAAAACAAGATTTTTTGCAGATGTTATGTTATAATAAAAGAAATACAGCACCTGCTGAACGGACGGAAAGGACATCGTGATTATGGAAGAAAACAAGAAGCCGGAAACCACCTCGCAACAGGATTCGGCACCTGCGGATTACAGCCGCTACATGGGAACGCTGAACCGCATCTACCGCCGCAATAACAACCCCAAGAAGAAGCGGCTGGGGGATGGTATCACCTCTTTGAAACAAGAGCAGAAGCCCACAGCGCCTGCCGAACCGGAAAACGGAAAGAAAGACCACAGCTTTCTGATCACGCTTGCCGTGGCAATTGCCATCATCCTGATTCTGTGGGTCATCAAAAAATTCTGAATACTATAAAAACTGCCCGGAACGACCTTCTCCTATCGTTCCGGGCAGTTTTAGCAGGAGGAATCTGCTACCGTGGATGTCAATCTAGTGAGACCGATCAAACGTTCTCGTTCAGGAATGCAGCAATTTCTTCTGATGCGACGGTCTCATCCTCACCCTCAACCGTGACGGTGATGGTTTCGCCCTGCTTGATGCCAAGTCCCATGACTGCCATCAGCTTGCGCATATCACAGGTCTTGCCATCTTTTTCGAGGGTGACCTTGCTGGCATACTTCTTTGCCAGCTTGACCAGCAGGCCGGCGGGGCGGGCGTGGACGCCAAGTTCGTCCTTGATGGTATAAGTAAACTGTTTCATGGGTTCTCCTTCATTTCCTTCTTCTTTAGCGCGCAAAAAGGGCAGATCAGACGGCGCTCTCGTAGTCCAGCATGAACTGCACAATGCCGTCCATAGCCAGCTCACGCGGGTCGAGCTTCAGCTGACCCTCACGGATCTTGGCATAGCTGATGGGCATATACTGGTGCAGCATATTCATGGGGATGGGGTACTCGCGCAGGTTGTCGAACAGCTTGTTCATGGCTGCAACGACTTCCGGCTGACCGATGTAGTAGCGGGCACGGTCAGAATAGCTGTACTTGCGGCACTGTGCCAGATGCTTCTCGTCACCGTGGTAGTGCTTTTCCCAGTTTGCAGGGGAAGCCAGCATGACCTGATCCAGTGTTTCGATGAAGTTGGCACGCTTTTCTTCCGGCACCAGTTCCTTTTCCATCATGCTCAGAGAGAACAGAGCCTCGCGCAGACCAAAGGTCAGAGCAGGACCGACCTTCAGGATAGCAATGCCGTCGGTGACCATGTTGTACAGATCAGTTGCGGTCTGGTAGTCGGTAGAGTGACCCTCGAAGCAGATGTCGGGGAACTCCTTCAGAGCGGCGCACAGGTCAACGGCTGCGGCAGGGTTGTAGTCGAACACCTGCTCATCGCCAAATTCCACACCGGGCTGGACAACGACTGCGATAACGTCCTTCATGCCCTCGCCAACGCCTTCCTCAGTCCAGACGCGCTGATAGGTGGAAACGGTATCACGGAATGCTTCGGGCTTAGTGACAGCCAGCGTATCCTCTGCCTCGGTTGCACCGCCGGGGATGGGCACTTCACTGCCGATAACGAACACCGGGCGCATTGCATCCGGCTTCTCAGCTTTCAGTTCCTCATAGCCCTTCATAGCAGCCTTGTACAGCTTTGCGCCACGGCGAGCGATGACCTCGGTCTGGAGCAGACCTTCCGGGTCGTCCGCAACCTTCATGCTGGTATCCAGATGGATCTTGGTAAAGCCGGCGCGTGCATACTGGTAAACCAGCTCCACGGAGTTTTCCATTGCTTCGGACTCCGGCAGCTTCTGCCAAGTCAGGGGTCCGAGGTGGTCGCCTGCAAGGATCATCATGTTTTCGGGCAGACCGATGTCGCTTGCCATTTTCAGGACCATCTGATAGAAATCAGCGGGCTTCATGCCGGTGTAGCCGCCAAACTGGTTGACCTGATTGGCGGTTGCCTCGATCAGAACAGGGATGTTGCGCTCCTTTGCACGGCGCAGGGCGATCTCGATTACCAGTTCGTTGGCACTGCAATAAGAGGGGATGCCGCAGCGAATGCCCTCACGGCGCTTATCCATCATTTCCTGAAGGGGATGTTTCATTTCTATTCTCCTTTTTATTGAATCAAGATCTTACAGCTTTGCCTGACCCTTGCAATAGGTCTGGAGCACATCGTAATTGTCCTCCAGCACCACAAGGTCGGCATCCTTGCCCACCTGAATGGAACCCTTGCGGTCATCCAGATGCAGGCAGCGCGCCGGGTTGATGGTGCAGGCGTTCAGCGCATAGTTGAACGGTACCATTGCATCCTCGACAAGGATCTTCAAGCCCTTGTTGATGTTCAGGGTAGAGCCAGCCAGACCGCCGGTAGAGGTCAGGTGTGCGCTGCCGTCCGGGTAGATCACGATCTCGTTGCCGCCGAAGATGTACTTGCTGCCCACGGGGGTGCCCTTTGCCATCAGCGCATCGGAGATCATGATGGAATAGTCGGGACCCTTGCTCATGAAGTAGTTGTTCAGAGCAGCCGGGGTGGAATGGCAACCATCGCAGATGATCTCACCGTACATGGTGCGGATGCGGTATGCTGCACCCACCAGACCGTTTGCACGGTGGTTGAAGGGGGTCATACCATTATAGACATGGGTCATGGAGCGTGCGCCATTGGCATAAGCCATGACAGCCTGCTCGTAGGTGGCAGCACTGTGACCGATGCTGACAACGATACCCTGCGAAGTCAGGTAGCGGGTCAGTTCAAAGTTGTCGTCCTGTTCGGTAGCCAGCGTAACATAACGGATGTGACCGTGTGCGGCTTCCTGATAGTGCTTGAACTGCTCTACGCTGGGTTTTGCAATGAACTGCTCCGGCTGTGCGCCCTTGTACTTCATGTCCAGATAAGGACCCTCGAAGTGGATGCCAAGGATCTCGGCACCGTCGTAGCCGCCCTCCATGACACGGGCAACGTTGGCAACGGCATTGGTCAGAACCTCAACGCTCTGGGTGATGGTGGTAGCCAGAAAGCTGGTCACGCCCTCCGAAACGATATGCTCTGCCCAGTAACGCAGACCTTCCTCGTTTGCATCGTTGGTGTCAAACTCATAGGCACCGTGGCAGTGGATGTCCATAAAGCCGGGGACGATACGCTTGTCACCGTAATCGTCATCTACATCCTTTGTCCCATAGGGGAAAATGCCGACGAGCTTACCATCTTTGACCTCAATAGCAGCAGGCACAAACTGATCAGCGATCCATACTTTTTTACTTTGAATTATCATCTGAATTGTCCTCCTTCCGAGTGAATTATCCTTGTGCCATTATACCGCATTCTTTCGGAAAAATATTTATAATTTTCAATCGACTTGTTACTTGTTTCGGCAAACATGGCCAAAAAATGGTCGGTCAGCAGAGAAAACACGGCTTCGGTTTGCATTTTTCAAACTAAAAGTTATGCCTTTCAGTTGCCCCCTTGTTTTCTGCTATTGGGGTGTGATATAACAGAATGGCAGGGAGAGTGCGCATTGGTGATCCCTGTCTGTGATTCGGACAAAATACCAACCGATTAGGAGGTAGAAAAAGATGAGCATTTTTAATTTGACTGATGAGAAGATGAAGGAAACATCTTCCACTTTTACTGCACACGAGATCTATCAGCAGCCTGCAACTTGGCGCAAGACCTGCGCACAGCTGGCTGGCTGCAAGGACGAGCTGCAGGCTTTTATCGATCAGGTCGTCAAGCAGGATGACTTTGATATTGTTCTGGTCGGCGCAGGCACCAGCGAGTTCGTTGGCAACTCCCTGTTCCAGGCCCTGAACCCCAAGTACAACTATAAGGTCAAGTCCTACGCTTCTACCGATATCGTTCCTTCCCCGGAGAACTTCCTGTCCCGCACCAAGCCCACCCTGCTGGTGAACTTTGGTCGTTCCGGCAACTCTCCTGAGTCTCTGGGCAACGTGGAAGCAGCAGAGGTCGTCTGCCAGAACCTGTACCACCTGTTCGTGACCTGCAACCACGAGGGCACTCTGTCCAAGCTGGCTGCAAGCCGCAAGAACTGCTTCGCTATCAACCTGACCCCGGAAACCCATGACCAGTCCTTCGCCATGACCTCCAGCTACAGCAATATGTATCTGGCAACCTATCTGGCATTGAATCTGGACAAGCTGGATGAGATCACTGCCGAGGTCGAGAAGCTGGCCGTTGCAGGTCAGCACTTCCTCGATGACCAGTTCGGTGAACTCCAGAAGATCGTGGACGAGTTCGATTACAACCGTATCGTTTATCTGGGCAACATCGGCCTGAAGGGCGTTGCACAGGAGTCCGCTCTGAAGACTCTGGAGCTGACTGCCGGCAAGGTCGCTACCATGTACGATTCCGAGCTGGGTTTCCGTCACGGTCCCAAGTCCATCATTGATGATAACACCCTGACTATCGCTTATCTGAGCGACGATGAGTACCGCCGCCGCTATGAGCTGGATCTGGTCAAGGAGATGGCACATCAGCGCAAGGGCAACAAGATTGCTGTTGTTTACAACCACGATTGCGAAGGCATTGAGGAACTGGCAGATTACCCCATCCAGATCAAGATCGGTCAGGACATGGAGAACGTTCTGCTGGGTCTGGACTTCATCCTGTTTGCTCAGACCATCGCTCTGATGAAGTCTCTGTCTCTGGGCATTACCCCGGACAACCCCTGCCCCACTGGTGAGGTGAACCGTGTTGTCAAGGGTGTCACCCTGTATCCGTACACGCTGAAGTAATTAAAAAATCAGGAGGGCAACGAACATGATCGGTTTGGTAGTTACCGGCCACGGCCATTTTGCTGATGGCATCCACACTTCCGCTCAGATGATCGCTGGCGAGAACGAGTACGTCCGCTACATCAACTTTGAAGAGGGTATGACCCCGGAGCAGCTGGCGGAGAAGTTCAACGCCGCATTCGACGAGTTCCGCACCTGCGATGGCGTTGTGGTTCTGTCCGATCTGCCGGGTGGCTCTCCTTTCAAAACTGCAGTTGAGTGCAAGTACGCACGCCCCGATCAGAAGATCGAGGTTATTTCCGGCACGAACCTGCCGATGATCGTTACTGCCGTTACGATGCTGGATATGGAAGATGATCCTCGCTCTCTCGCAGAAGAACTGGTTGACACCGGCAAGGATTGTATGGTAATCTTTGAGTTACAGGCTCCTGCCGAAGAAGCCGAATCTGATGAAAGCGACGGAATCTAAACAATGATCAATTGGGAAGTAATTATTTGGACCTGCGTTACACTGGCAGTCATTATGAGTGTGATCGGACTCATTCTGTATGCTATCTCTGCCAAGAATATGCGCAATAAGCGCAAGGAACTTGGCGAAGTCCATACGGACATGAAGGTCGGTTCCCGCATTATGTTTGCCGGTGGCATCTACGGCAAGATCGTAAGCATGGAGGATGAAGATACTCTCCGTGTGGAAGTTGCACCGAAGATCGTTATTACTATTTCCCGTTATGCCGTCCAGAGCATCGTAAAATAATTGCTTTGGTATTCTGATAGCGTTGATCTCGTGTACTTTCTTCTTCATTCGCGCACGAGATTTTCATAAGTTCTTCATTCGCAAAATCCCCCTCCATCCCCGGCGTGAAAAGACAGGCAGTGAGTGCTGCGCGGCTTCCTGCCTGTCTTTTTACATTCTTTACTAAGTCATCCGAGACCTCTTCTTTCATTGACAGGACCTCCACAGCGGTTTGCCAGACTGCTGTGGGGGTCTTGTCTTTTTATGAAAAAAGAATTAGAGCCGATGCTCCGAAGAGCACCGGCTCCAATCCTTAAGGAAGAATGTCTTATATGGGTTAAGACAGATGAATGCTAAATTATGCCTTGCCGTTGCTGCCGCAGACAAGGATCTTGCTCATGACGTACTCCTTGACCTGCTCACGACCAACTGCGCTGTACTTCTTCGGGTCAAATGCTTCGGGATCGCCTGCAAGGTATTCTTTCAGACCCTTGCTGAATGCGATGCGGAGATCGGTGGCATAGTTCACCTTGCACATACCGCGGGCAACGCACTCACGGACGGCATCATCCGGGACACCGGAGGTGCCGTGCAGCACCAGAGGAACAGAAACGACCTTGCGGATTTCGCTCAGGCGGTCGATGTCCAGCTTCGGGGTTCCCTTGTAAACGCCGTGTGCGGTGCCGATAGCAACAGCCAGAGAATCCACACCGGTGCGCTCCACGAACTCAGCTGCTTCGGAAGGAACAGTGTAGCCATTGCCATTGCCGCCGTCCAGATCATCTTCCTTGCCGCCGACCTTGCCCAACTCGGCTTCCACAGGGATGCCGGCTGCATGGCAGGCACGAACAACTTCCTTGGTGATCTCGATGTTCTCCTCGAAAACATGGTGAGAACCGTCGATCATCACAGAGGTGTAGCCTGCACGGAATGCCTTCATAGCCAGTTCGTAGCTGCTGCCGTGGTCAAGGTGCATCACAACAGGAACAGTAGCCTCGGAAGCGGCAGCTGCGACCATAGCATGGAACATGGCCGGAGAAGCGTACTTCAGAGTACCCGGAGTGGTCTGGACGATGACCGGTGCACGCAGTTCCTCTGCAGCAGCGATGATGGCCTGAACCATCTCCATGTTCTCTGCATTGAATGCGCCGATTGCATAATGGTTCTTCTGAGCATCAAGCATCAGTTCTTTGGTAGTGACTAAAGCCATAATTACCCTCCTGAAATATTTACCTTCTTATCATTTACTCTGCTCTGCAAAAGCCGAGTGCTCATAACGGCAGATAGGATATACAAGCATCCACCATTATTATAGATAGTCGTCACTAATTTATCAAGAGTAAAAAACGGTGAAGGATTTGTATTTTACGGTTAGAAGTCGAGGTGGGCGTCTTTCCGGGCGGCTTCCAGCACGGCTACCACCGAACGCATTGCACGAATGCGTCGCTCTTTGATGACATCCGACGGAACGATCAGGAAGTTGGAGATGCTAAGAACTACAAACCACCAAGGCGTCACGTCGCTATCATCGCTATCATCAATGATATAGGGCTCTTTTCCTTTCCGAATGGCAACGAGTTTCTGGCAGGTGCTGCTGCTCGGCTCAATCAGAATGCTGCCCTCGGTGCCTATGATCTGGGCACTGTTGTGCGCAGAGTAATCCTTTGCAGCCGTACACTGACAGACAAAATTCGGGTATTCCAGAATCAGGATACCGCTGGTGTCAATGCCGTTGGCGTTGCGATTCGGGTAATAGTGTACGGCTTTCGGGTCGCCAAAAAGCCCTACCACAAAATAGATGTTATAAATATTAAGGTCCATCAAGGCTCCGCCGCAGTAGGCGGGGTCGAACACCGGGTGAGTCTGCCCATTCATAAAGGCATCATACCGGCTGGAATACTGGCAGAAGGTGCAGGATACCGCTTTGATGTCACCGATCTCCTCTGCAATTATCTTTGCCATACCATAGTTCGGCTGGTCAATGGTCGTAATAGCCTCCAGCAGGTGCAAGCGGCGTTCTTCCGCAAGGCCGAGCAGTTCATCCAGCTGCGCCAAGGTGGGGACAATGGGCTTCTCGCAGAGAACGTGCTTTCCGGCCAGCAGCGCAGCCTTGGCCTGCTCAAAGTGCAGGCTGTTGGGGGTGGCGATATACACCAGTTCCACTTCCGGGTCTGCCAGCATCTCGTTGTACTCGGTATAGACCTTGGGAATATGAAACTCGTTGGCCATTGCAACTCCGGTGTCTGCGCTGCGAGAATACACGGCAACAACAGGCATTGTCGGAAGACTCGTAAACTCCTTTGCCATCTTATGGGCGATGAATCCTGTTCCAACCATTCCAATATTCATAGAGGGATTCCTTTCACTTTTTGTTTTGAAGATTCTGCTTTACAAACTCACTGGGCGACATATGATACTTCATATTAAAGGACTTGGAAAAATAGTGGATGGAGGTGTAGCCCAGCCGCAGGGAAATCTCACTGATGGTATAGCGGTTTTCCAGCAGCATCTGGCAGCTTCTCTCCAGCTTCTTATCGTTGATGTATTTTTTGGGGGACTGGTCGATGGAATTCTTGAACATCAGCTGCAACGCCGTCCGCGACAGCGAAAAGTGTTCGCAGATTTCCGGGATCGTCAGAGGAAGGTAGATGTTTTCATCAATATAGGCAATGATCCGGTCAAACAACTCATCCATTGCACTCTTGTGCACGGAATTGCTGGACTGGTTCATGGGGGAAGCATAGGTTCCCTGCAACAGCCGGATGATGATCTCAGTCAACAGACAGAGCATCAGACTGTTCATATAAGGAATGCCGGTTGTGCTTTCCCGGACGAACGCTTTTATTAAGGAGTTGATCTTCTGGTCATAGTGGAACACCCGGTTGATCAGAGCATCGTACCAGACCTCCTGTTCCACAGGGGTCAGATTGCGCATATCGAACAGCACCGTCATATAGGATGCGTTGTGGCTGTCATCCGTATACTGGGTGTGGAACTGACCGGGACCGTAGATCATCAGTTCCTTGTCTTTCAGCTGGTACAGTGTTCCGTCCACCTCAGTTTCGAGTTCGCCCTCGTCTACATACGTCAACTCAAAAAAGTTATGCTGCTCACCCTTAAAGCAGTAGTTCGGGGTGCGGATTCTATAATAATACCCCAAGATCTTCTGCATTTCAATACGGGGCAGAACCGCAAGGAACTCATACTGGGAAGGGAAATCGGTAACATGGAGAGAATAGTTGCTCTCGGCGTACAGCTCAAATTCCAGCTTTTGTGTGGTAGAAACCACCGCAAAATAGACATTGGGCTTGATGTGAATCAGCCGGTTCATGGCAAACTCTTGTACATCGGCGGCATTTGCCGTATGGGAGACCAGCAAAACACCGATGCCGTCATGTACCTCTATATAGGTATCACAGCTAAAACAATAGAACTGTGATACATAGCGGCGGGTGATGGCGGTCTGATGCTGGTGGATCAGGTCAGGGTGCGTGAGCCTGATGGGTTCGTGGTAGGTCTGGCCGTACTCCAGAAAGCTGTCGTTGGAAGTTTCGCGTTGCATATCCAGAATCCTCCTTCTCTCAAACTTGTATTGAGTATAACATTTTTTGTTCAATATTACCAGCTTTTTCCGACGAGTTTTGGAAGATTGTAATGAGAAGCCACGAAAATAACCGATTTTTAGAAACACTTTGTTAAAAATTATAAAGACATTTGTTCAAATATCGCCTATAATGTAGTTACTCTGAATTGGAAACTCAGACAAAAAATTTCAAGGAGGATTAAAAAAATGCCGAACATTGTTCTAACTCGAATCGACAATCGTCTGGTTCATGGACAGGTTGCTACGCAGTGGTGCGGCGCAATCGGCGCAAACCTGATTCTGGTGGCGAATGACGAGGTGGCTGGCAACAGCCTGCGTCAGGGCCTGATGAATATGGCTGCGCCTGCTTATGCAGCCATGCGCTATTGGACCATCCAAAAGACGATCGACACCATCCACAAGGCAAGTGCAAAGCAGCTGATCTTCATCGTCTGCGAGAATCCGCAGGATGTCGTGAAGCTGGTGGAGGGTGGCGTTCCCATCAAGAAGGTCAACATCGGTAATATGCACATGGCTGACGGTAAGCGTCAGGTGGCAGGTTCCGTTGCAGTTGACGATTCCGATGTGGCTGCTTTCAAGCGGCTGCAGGAACTCGGTGTGGAACTGGAGATTCGTCGTGTTCCTACCGAACATGCGGAAAGCACCGACAAGCTGTTCAAGTAAACAGACGGCTGCTCTCCTAAATACTGAAAAGGAGTACTTATTATGGGCTTTAGTGCACTTCAGATCATTCTGGTCTTTGTGTGGGTCTTTATCGTGGCCATCGACCAGTTTGATTTCTTGGAATCCCTGTACCAGCCTATCGTTTCCGGTGCTGTCATCGGTGCGATCTTGGGCGATCTTCCCACCGGTCTGATCGTTGGCGGTACTTACCAGCTGATGACCATCGGCAACATGCCGGTCGGCGGCGCTCAGCCGCCAAACGCAGTCATCGGCGGCGTCATGGCTGCCGTGTTTGCGATCTCTTCTCATCTGGATACCACCGCTGCTGTCGGTCTGGCAGTTCCCTTCGCTCTGATCGGCCAGTACATGGTTACCTTCCTGTTCACCCTCATGTCCCCCATGATGTCCAAGGCTGACCAGCTGGCAGCAAAGGGCGACACCAAGGGTATTGTCCGTCTGAACTACATTGCAATGGCTCTGCTGGGCCTGCTGTTCGCAGCTGTCTGCACTCTCGGTATGCTGGGCGGCTCTGCAATGGGCACCACTCTGAGCAATCTGGCTGAGAAGTTCAGCTGGGTCATGGCTGGTCTGGGCGCTGCCGGTGGTATGATGCGTTTCGTCGGTTTCGCAACCCTGCTGCGTATCATGCTGTCCAACGAGTTCTGGGGCATCTACTTTGCTGGTTTTGCTCTGGCAACCATCATCGGCTACATCCCCGAACTGTCCGGCTCTGCTCTGCTGCTGATCGCATTTGTGGGCATTGCAATTGCTCTGTACGACTACCAGACTCGCGTTGCTATCAAGCAGGCTGCTGGTTCTGGTTTTGCTGCGAATGGAGGCGACGACGAAGATGGCATCTAATGCAACTCATTACAACAATCTGACTCCCGCGAAGCCTTTGGATAAGGCTACGCTGAATAAGATGGTGTTCCGTTCCCTGAACCTGCAGGCATCTTTCAACTACGAGCGTATGCAGGCTGCCGGCTGGCTGTACTGCATCCTGCCCGGTCTGGAAAAGATCCACGGCGATAACAAGGAAGATCTGAAGCTCTCCATGGAGCACAACCTGGAGTTCTTCAACACCCATCCGTTCCTCGTCACCTTCGTTATGGGCATCATCCTCTCTCTGGAGCAGCAGAAGGCTGACATCGACACCATCCGTGCCGTGCGTGTTGCTGCTATGGGTCCTCTGGGCGGCATCGGCGACGCAATCTTCTGGTTCACTCTGGTTCCTATCACCGCAGGTATCACATCGAACATGGCAATAAACGGATCGCTTGCTGGTCCTATCCTGTTCCTGCTGATCTTCAACATCGTGCAGTTTGCTTGCCGTTTCTTCCTGATGTACTGGTCTTACAATCTGGGTACTAAGGCAATCGACGTCCTGACTGCAAACGCTAAGGAATTCACTCGTGCAGCTTCCATGCTGGGCGTCTTCGTTGTTGGTGCTCTGACCTCCAACTACGGCGGCACCACCATTGCTACGGTCATTGAGAACGGCGACAAACCCATCGTTATCCAGAGCATTCTGGACGGCGTTCTGCCCAAGCTGATTCCTCTGGCTCTGACCCTCGGCCTGTTCTTCCTGATGAAGAAGAAGAACTGGAAGCCCGTTACCTGCATCGCTCTGCTGCTGGTGATCGGTCTGGTCGGCGCATTCTTTGGTCTCTTCGTCTAATTCAAAGCGGGAGCTACAATGCACGCTGTACTTCTTGATTTTAATGGGACGATGTTCTTTGATACCCGCTTTCACATGGAGGCGTGGTCAGAGATCTATCATGAATTGCATCCTGAAGATCCGAATCCCCTTGACCCTAAGTTGATTTGCGGACCGTGTAATGAGTCGATCATTCAGAACATGGCACCGTGGCTCAATGCCGATGAGCGAAAGCAGTATTCGGAACGGAAAGAGGAATTGTATCGCAAGATGTGCAGGAGAAATCCTGACAGTTTACATCTCGTAGCAGGTGCTGAGAAGTTGATGCAAGGCTTGCATGAGCGCGGCATCCCCTTTATTCTGGCAAGTGCTTCTATCAAGGCAAACGTTGACTTTTACTTCGACAGCTTCCCCATTGGGAAATGGTTGAAGAAAGAAGATGTTGTCTACGATGATGGAACCTATGCGAATAAAGGCGAAATGCACTTGGAAGCTGCTAGACGACTAAATGTTCCGTTCTCGGAATGTATGGTCATCGAGGATAGTTATGCTGCCATCACTCTGGCAAAACGAAATGGCGCAGGTCAGATCGTTGCGATCGGTGAAAAAGAAGATGGGTCAGATTTGATCCAGCTTGGTGCAAAGCATTACATCCACGACTTTACAGAATTTGATTACGCATGGTTGGAAAACTGAAATTCGTCCAGTGAGTTTCCATTTCCACAGTTGATAAAAGACGGCTTCGGTTATTCGGAGCCGTCTTTTTTCGTCAAAAAACAGGTGAGGACAGTTTTATGGAGCGCTTGGCAAACTACCAGCAGATGGTCGATCCCGCTATGGTATGGGGGTCAATCAGAAGTAGCGATGCGGTCAGAATGGACGTATCGTTCAGTTGGAAAAAGGAAGAATGGCTGATTCCGGCAGTCTTTCCGTTTCCGGGTGGATTGGTGGTAGATGTGGCTCGTAAGCTGCCCTATTATCATTTGAAGAACCGCCTGACGATCTATGAAAAGCACAGGAATGCCGGGTTCCATTCGCCGCTGGAACGGTTGATGATGGATCAATACGATCCCTTTCATTTTCATCCTATGGGACATCTTTTGACAGGAAACGACTGTATTGATGAATGGCGTTCGGAACGGTTCATCTGGAATCCGCTCCGAATGTCTCCCATTGCCTCAAAGGAACATTACTCGGCCAGAAAGCTGGTAGAACACTACGGATTCGATCTGAATACCGGGTGGGTCATCTTCCGGCTGTATTTCAAAAGTGAGCTTTTGTCAGTTCACGATCAGGAACTGACGCTGATGCTGGAAGCACCGGATGAACCTGTGCCGGGGCCGATCTTGAAGATCGAAGAAGCCGGGCAACATATCGTGTTTCAGAATCCGCTTACTAAAAAAGCGGAAATGATCACGGTCACTGTGCTGGAAAACGGTGTGATCGAACACCCTTTCAAAAAGCAGGGACCAGTCAAGTACCCCGCCAATTATGTGATCCTTCATTATCGCTTTCACCCGGAGAAAAAGGAACAACAATATTGTCTTATGGACACTTGGCTGACCGATGAACCGATCGAATTGGAACCGAGCGTAGAATCGGAGCAGCCGCACCCCGAAGAAGCGCAGCTCCATGACCCTCGGTTTTCAAAGGTGACCTTGCAGGACTATATGGCCGAAAATAGAAACCGTGCGGCATATTCCTCCCTTACGCATTATCCGAGACTTACAACGGAATGGCAATTTGTGGCAATCCACAAGGAAAGAAAGAATGTCCGTGTAAAGCTGAAAAGGGACTAGACAGAACAGAGATATTGTGTTAGGGTAAACAAAGAGCATTCGGCAGTGTTTGCCGACGAGGACGCGATGCGTCTTATCAGATAGTAAAAGGAGCGTTTTTATGAATTCAACAACATTGCTTGTCATCCTTTGTGTTGTGGTCGTGTGTGTAGGTGCCTTTTTGTCTGTTCCCCGCTCCGGGAAAAACAAAGCGGCTGAGAAAAAAGTAGACCCTGCCGAAGTAAGCAAATACGCACAGGTTGCACAGGACATTCTGAAAGGCATCGGCGGCAAAGACAACGTAGTATCTGCCAGCTACTGCACTACCCGCCTGCGCTTTGTGGTCAAGAACTACAATCAGGTCAATGAGCAGGCCGTAAAAGCGGCAGGCGCATCAGGCATCATCCGTCCGGGAAAAAACGCCTGTCAGGTCATTGTCGGCACGAAGGTCAAGTCCATTTATGACGAACTGGACAAGCTGCTGAAGTAAAGAAGGGGCTGTTGCACAAGGATAAAACCGGTGCAACAGCCTCTTTTTCATTCATGTTGCAATTCTTTCAGCGTTTCAAACGTATCTAAATTAAAGTGGCATATCATTTTCCTTTTCACACATCCTTGCCGTTTTCAAACAGGAGGTTGCTTTTATGAAAGTATCAGCCGACTATCGTATGCTCGCTCTCGATGCCCTGCGCGGAAAATGGAAAACTGCTG
>OHYA01000297.1_pt1 | contig 29276 bp, 28 predicted proteins | sample 1580051 | NCBI WGS metagenome assembly OHYA01 (sample SAMEA3882554, study PRJEB24775) | human gut metagenome | biome: human-associated habitat; feature: intestine environment; material: feces | place: Netherlands | collected 2009/2010 | reverse complement strand
CTGGTACTTACACTTGGTATGTGTCCTACACTTGCGGTTACTACATCAGCAATCAATGGTATAGGTATGGGACTTTCTTCTACAGTAGTACTTGCATTATCAAACCTTATGATTTCATTACTTCGTAAGGCTATTCCAGATGGTGTAAGAATGCCAGCGTTCATCGTTGTCGTTGCATCATTTGTTACAATGGTACAGTTCCTTATGCAGGGCTTCCTGCCAAGTCTGTACGACTCACTTGGAATATATATTCCTCTTATAGTTGTTAACTGTATTATCCTTGGACGTGCGGAAGCCTATGCTTCTAAGAATCCTCCAATTCCTTCATTCTTTGATGGAATAGGTATGGGACTTGGATTCACAATTGCTATCACAATCCTTGGAGCAATAAGAGAGCTTATCGGTGGCGGTACAATTTTCTCAGATGGTACTAACGCATTATTTGATCTCTCAACAATCGGTTACACACCAGCAAGTATCTTTATCCTTGCACCAGGAGCGTTCTTTGTTCTTGCATTCATGATTGCTATTATGAACAGAATTAAGAGAAAGAAAGGCATGAAGCCTGCAGAAGTTCCTGACTACACAGAAGAGATAGAAGAAGCTAAGGCTGAGGCTAAGAATAACTAAGGGAGGTAAATATGGGATATTTTTCACAGTTATTATTGATAGCTGTAAGTACAGCAATTGTCAATAATGTAGTTTTAAGCCAGTTCCTCGGTTTGTGTCCTTTCCTTGGAGTTTCTAAGAAGATAAACACAGCAGCAGGAATGGGTGGCGCTGTTATCGGCGTTATCACTATTTCATCAGCTGTCTGCAGTCTTATATATGACTGTATACTTACACCGCTTAAGCTTACATATCTGAATACAATTGTATTCATCCTTGTAATTGCGGCACTTGTTCAGTTTGTTGAAATGTTTTTAAAGAAGACATCACCATCTCTTTATGAAGCACTTGGTGTATACCTTCCACTTATCACAACTAACTGTGCCGTACTTGGTATTGCTTTAACAAATGTACAGAATTCATACAACTTAATCGAATCATTTGTAAGTGGTCTTGGTACAGCTGTTGGTTTTACAATAGCTATCGTAATAATGGCTGGTGTACGTGAGCGTACAGAGGACAATGATGTTCCAGAAAGTTTTAAGGGAATGCCTATCGTTCTTTTAACAGCAGGACTTATGTCAATTGCATTTTTCGGATTTTCAGGAATAATCTAAGGAGGATATTGAATAATGACAGGTATTATTATTGCGGCTTGTGCCGTAGGTGTAACAGGTCTTCTTCTTGGACTCTTCCTTGGATTTATGGGAAAGAAGTTTGCAGTTGAGGTTGACCAGAAGGAAATAGATGTAAGAGCAGAGCTTCCAGGTAACAACTGTGGTGGTTGTGGATACGCAGGTTGTGATGCACTTGCAAAGGCTATTGCAGCAGGTGAAGCTGACTGTGGTGCATGTCCAGTTGGTGGTGCTCCGGTAGCAGCAAAGATAGCAGCTATCATGGGTGCTGAGGCAGGAAGCCAGGAGCGTATGACAGCGTTCGTTAAGTGTGGCGGAGACTGTGACAAGGCTAAGAATAACTATGTATATTCTGGTGTACAGGATTGTACTATGATGAACATAGCACCTAATGGTGGTCCTAAGGGATGTACATACGGATGTATGGGTTATGGCTCATGCGTTAAGGCTTGTCCATTCGATGCTATCCATGTAGTTAATGGTGTAGCTGTAGTAGATAAGGAAAAGTGTAAGGCTTGTGGCAAGTGTGTTGCTACATGTCCAAGACACCTTATCGAACTTATTCCATACAAGGCATCTTACGCAGTTAATTGTTCTTCACAGAACAAGGGTAAGGATGTTATGCAGGTATGTTCAGTTGGATGTATCGGCTGTATGTTATGTACAAAGCAGTGTGAGTATGGTGCTATCACTGTAGAGAACAATATCGCACACATCGACCAGTCTAAGTGTGTTGGCTGTGGCAAGTGTGCTGAGAAGTGTCCTAAGAAGATTATTCATAAGCAGAATTAATTATTAATAGGCTGTGGGATAGTCAGATTTGAATTGAAATTATAAAACCGCTGGTGGAAATGTTGGGAATGGCATTTTTGCTGGCGGTTTTTTGTGATGTAGAGGTTGGTAAAGAAGTTTATAGTTTAAAGAGTGTAGATGTAAACCCTGCACAAATATGATAAAATAAAAGTCAAGAGTTTGTATATTTTTTTGAATTGAGGTGATATGTTTGGCTAATCCAAAAGAAGACAATGAAAATAATACGGAATGGATTATTGCGTGTAATCCAGATAAATATGATGTTATTGGAGCCTTTCATGAGTTAGGTTCAATAGATTGGACACAAAGTGCCAACATTGTTGTAGGAGATATTGTTTACATATACGTTTCAAATACGGTTCGCACTATAAAAGTTAAATGTAAAGTAAATGCTGTCAATAAAGCAGTACCAACTATAGATGATAGTAAATTTAATAAGTCAGATGAATTTGATGGCTCAAAGGGGCGATATATGGAGCTGGAAATGATTGAAGAATTTTCAACAGGATTGTTTGAAAAGAGTAGATTAGAACAACATAGTTTTAAATCGCCACTTGGACCAGTGAGAGTATCATCGGAATTAAAAGAGTATTTAGATATTGTTCAGGAATTGCTTCGAGCAGATGAAATGGAACCAGATACTCACGATGCAACATATGAATTAATTAGAGAGGTTATAAATTCATATGAAATAATGGGAGATTTATCTGTATGTGATTATAGGGATTTGGATTTAGTATATCTTATGAGTGTGGGAACCTGGAGACATGGATTTGATTCAAAAAAGAAAACAATAGATGCTAGTCACCTTCCTGATAGCGAAAAAAGCAGATTGAAAAACTTGTTGGATGAACTTGGAGAGAGGGCAAAACGTGGAGAATATGCCAATAATAAGGAAATCAATGCTAACTTTGGTATGTTCGGAACAGGACTTTATACATTTGGACAAAAAACAGATGAGCACTCACCAAAAGACTTTATTCAAATGTGTATTGATATTAAGAACCTTTCTAATGATGAGGAAATATTTAATAGATGTGAACGGACATTAAATGAGGACTTTCATGGAATGCGAGCTGCATCAGCATCTATGATACTTCATTGTTTGAAACCTATGACTTTTCCTATTTTTAATAGTAACATGGGTTTTGACAATATTTATGTGTATTTCAATATTGGTATTAAACGTAAAACAGAACTATGTACATATATCGAAAATGTAAGAATTGTTAAGGCATTTCGTGACAAATATTTTACTGTGAAAAATTATAGGATATTTGATATTGCGGCGTGGGAGATTGGAAAAGCAAGACAACACACTAATATTGACTATTTAGGAGCAACTGATTATTATCCAAGTCTTAATGAATATAATCCTGGGATTACAGCAGAAGAATATGAAAGAATTCTTGATAATGAGAATATTGTAAAACGTGTATGGTTAGACACTCTTTATTATTTGTACAAAATGGGTGGAACAGGAAGCTGCAAGCAGATAACAAATAAATATGGAAATAGCGCAGCACATTATAATATGAATACAATAAAAGTGGCTAAGGCAGTGCATAAGGAAACGCAATGCCCATTATGCGTAAGAGAGTCTGGTGAAAATGAATATTGGCCGGTGCTATTCTATGGAAGAGCTTTGGAAGACAGTGATGAAGGCGTATTTAGTTATAAGATGAGGGAGCCTTTGATGGAAGCAATTAAATCGTTAGAAGAAAGAGGTGTGTTTCAGGAAATGAAAGAATTAGATAAAGAGTTTGATAAGAACTTAATATTATATGGTCCCCCTGGAACTGGTAAGACATATAATTCTGTTATATATGCTGTTGCAATTTGTGACGGAAAGCCAGTAGATGAACTTACAGATTACGCTGCAGTTATGTAAAGATATAACGAATTAAAGAAGGCTGGAAGAATATCATTTACTACATTTCATCAGTCATATGGATACGAAGAATTTATAGAGGGGATTAAACCAATTATTGATGAAAATAAGCAGGACATTGGATATACAATAGAACCGGGAGTGTTTAAGAAGTTTTGTGACAATGCGAAAAGTATTACTCGTACAAGTACAGGTATAGAAAGCACGGTAATTGAAGAGAATACAGAGCCATATGTATTTATTATTGATGAAATTAATAGAGGAAATATATCAAAAATATTTGGTGAATTGATTACATTAATTGAAAGTACAAAGAGAGCAGGGATGCCTGAAGCAGCATCAGCTATACTGCCGTATTCGGGTGATGAATTTAGTGTGCCATCTAATGTATATATTTTAGGAACAATGAATACAGCCGATAGATCTATTGCGTTGATGGATACAGCTCTTCGGAGAAGATTTCAGTTTGTTGAGATGATGCCGGACTCTGATGTACTTAGAAAAATTCATGCAGATAAGGTAGAGGATTTAGATGTGGCAGCAATGCTTGATAAAATTAATGAAAGAATCGAGTACTTATATGACAGGGAGCACACTATTGGACACGCTTTCTTTACTGACCTCAAAGATGATGCAACACTTGTAAAGTTACAGTCTATTTTTGAAAAGTCTGTAATTCCATTATTGCAGGAATATTTCTATGAAGATTATCAGAAGATACAGCTTGTCCTGGGGGATAATGCAAAGAGCGATGACAGCTTGAAATTTATTATTGATGAAAAAGTTATAGCAAAGAATATTTTTAAAGGAAATGTGGAAGATGTTATCGATCTTCCGGAAAAGAAATATTCAATCAATTCTAAAGCATTTGAAAATATTAATAGTTATAAGGAAATTTTGTGAAGTGTGGTGATAACGTGGATAAACCATTTGAGGTGAAAGAATTTGATACTATTATTTGTAATGAGGATTATAAAGATGATGAAAAATACAAGTATCTGAATCAGAAGGAGTTTGATAATCTGGTAGCGTTTATCCATGAATTTACTGGAGATGCGGATAGTGCAGATGCACTTGATTTTATGAAAATTGGTTACAGGCGTAATGTCGGAGAAGTCGTTACTATAAAAAATTACGTTGGGTTAATTCAGCTTAAGAATGGTTTTCAAATTCAAGTGCTTCCTAAGATAGCTTTTGGAGAGGAAGATGAAGCAAATGTGAAAACAAAGAAAGTATTTCTTAAGATGCTTTGCAGTATGAAAGATTTTCCTTGTAAAGTGTTCAATGAATCTTCTTTAAATGTAGCTCAGATGAATTTGTATGAACTGTTTATTAATATGTATCTACAGGAAGTAAGACAACTGGTAAAGCGGGGGATAAAGTTGAATTATGTTGAACAGGAAGATAACTTACGTTATTATAAGGGAAAATTACTTGTAAGCGAGAATGTGAGAGTAAATTTAGCACATAAAGAGCGTTTTTACGTTTCCTATGAAGAATTTCATCCAAATCGTGCAGAAAACCGTCTTGTAAAGGCTACACTCGCAAAGTTGCAGAGATTAACAATAAGTGCAGAAAATTCAAAAGAAATAAGACAGTTACTAACAGCATTTGAAATGGTAGATGCTTCTGTCAATTATACAAAGGATTTCTCACAGGTTGTAATTAACAGAAATACAAAGGACTACGAAGTGCTAATGCAGTGGTCAAAAGTGTTTTTGATGAATAAAAGTTTTACAACATTTTCAGGAAGTACAACATCAAGAGCATTGTTATTCCCGATGGAATCAATATATGAGAGTTATGTTGCACAGCAAATGAAGAAAGTAATGAGCCCAGAAGGCTGGGATGTTTCATATCAGGATAGGGGACAATATCTTTTCGTGGAACCGAGGAGGCAGTTTGCCCTTAGACCAGATATTGTAATGAAAAAAGGTGAACGCATAGTAATTTTAGATACTAAATGGAAAAGCTTGATTAATAATGAAAAAAATAATTATGGCATTTCACAACAAGATATGTATCAGATGTATGCTTATTCTAAGAAATATGGTACTTCTGAGATATGGCTTTTATATCCAGTAAATGATGAAATGAGAAATCATAAGCCTATCCGGTTTGAAAGTGGAGATGGAACTACAGTAAATTTATATTTTATAGATGTTGATAAAATAGAGGATAGTTTGCAGGAGTTAAGGGATACATTAGAAGTAGGTGAAAAAGGGGATTTTAGATGAAAAATAATAATTTGCGTTGATTTTTTAATTAAGTTGAGTATATTTCCACGTTGTTATGGATATCTTAACTGGGTATCGATGCTGATAACCAGCATAAAACTCTTTTTATTAAAAGTAATTCTTAAGGAGTGTGGTTTAAGTATCGCACTCCTTTTTACGAATGATTAAGTTTATAATAAAGATAGCCTTTAAAAATTACCCAATATCATATATAATGTTATTTACTGAGCTTAAATCAAGTATAACAGAATAGCTAAGAGAGGTATTACAAAATGGAAATTTATGAAATGATAGACCTACAGGACTGTCCAAGATGTTTAGGACCTTCGTTATTAGAGGAAGTAGACCATGGTTTTTATGTAACTTGCCTGGATTGTGGATGTCAGTCAGCAACATTCAGATATAATAATGACGAAGACAAGCTTGAAGCTGCGAAGAAGACAGCTGAGTTATGGAATACTGGCAAGGTAATCTATACAGGTTATGGAGATTAATAATATATGTATGTATAGTTTTGAAGTATGACATATATGTTTGTGTACAATGTTATTATAATTAATGTATAGATGGGAATGTGTATAATAATCCCGAATGTGATATATAAGATAGGAGAGTTAAACAATGAAGAGTCAGGAAGAACTTTTTAATATGACAGTTATGGAATTAAGAGAGTATATGAATTCGCTTTCTAATGAAGAAATAAAGCAGGCGGCTGAGATGTTTGAATATGATGAGCACGAAAGAGATCCACTTACACTTCTTTCAGCACCTAAGCTTTTTGAGTATATGAAATATGCAAATGGAGCAGTAGATATTGATTTTGGTGAATAATGCTATAATGAGGGAGTGTGATTAATAGTCACGCTCTTTTATTTATGTTGGGAGGCATTTTTATGACACACGAACAATTTGAAAAGGCGGCTGATTACTGGAAGAATAAGGGAATTACAGCAATGCCCAAAGAAGAGCTTAAAAAAGCGGTTGAAGAATATATAGCTGCTAACAATACCTGTGCGCTTGCAACAGGAACTGGCGATTATGTAAGATGTACGCCGATTGAGTACAGTTATCATAATGATAAGTTCTGGATGTTTTCAGAAGGTGGAGAGAAATTTATAGGTCTTGAGAAGAATGAAAATGTATGTTTGGCTATTTTCGATAAATATGATGGATTTGGCAGGCTTAAGAGCATACAGGTTATGGGAAAAGCCGAACTGATAGAACCATTTTCTGATAAATATAATGAACACGCAAAAATTAAGAAAATACCGATAGAGGCGTTAAAGAAAATGGAGTCGCCGCTTAATCTCATCTGTGTAACACCAGTGAAAATGGATGTATTATTTTCTGATTTTAAGAAAGAGGGATATAGCAGCAGACAGATTTTAGAGTGAATTTAAAAGAAAAAAGAGGTAATATAACTTATGGAAGTAAAAGAGTGGTCATATAAAGAATACCATTCTTTTGATAAGCCAGTAGACGGAGTTACAAGAATTCCTACAAGCGGAGATGAGAAGGGAACTTATATATATTCAAATGTGGAATATGCGCATATAAATGGTACGACACTGCATTTGCAGATTGTCACACCACAGACAAGAATCCTGAGTTATGCAGAGCTATGTCGGTTGAGTGTAATATAAGTGAAAATGTTTCATTGCCACCAATATTAATGTTTCACGGAACAAAAGACCGTACAATAAATCCAAAGGTCAGTGTTGTTGTATATGAGGCTTTAAAGAAATATAATAAAGATGTGAAGTTATATTTGCTTGAGGGAGCTGACCACGGTGGAAGTGAATTCTTTAGTGATAATGTGTTGGATATTATTGAAGAATTTTTGCAAAAGATTATATCAGCTAGTTAGAATGATAAGTTGTTTTAAAATGTGTAATAAAATGAATTTTTACACTGACATCATAAATATGAAAATACTGGGCGGTAAAATATATGGGAAATGAATCTGGAGAATGGATTATGCACGGACTTGAGTGGGACAATCCAGCGTGTATACATACAGTTGAGAAAGCAATCGAACACATTAATGATGTAGGTTTTCTGCCTTTATTTAAGAATGAAATAGAAGGATTTTCACTGGAAGAATGGACAGCACCTGAGTACTGGTGGTGTGATGATGAATTATATGACCCGTGGTTGTGGCGTGCGGTTATAGCAAGACAGCACGATATAATCTATGGAAAGTTTTTCGGAAAGAAGGCAGGTTTTGTATCAAGAAAATGGGTTCCTGCATTTGCAAATTACAGGCGTGACGGATACGATTTTGATGCGTTATATGAGGATGGAAAAGCACCGCTTAAATATAAAAAGATTATGAAGCATTTTATGGAAGAAAATGCAGATAACGAAATATTTTCTAATGAGTTAAAGAAACAGGCTGGCTACGGCAAAGATGGTGAAAAAGGATTTGATGGCGCAGTTGCTAATCTTATGATGCAGATGTATATATGTAACTGCGATTTTAGGAAGCGTATTAATAAAAGTGGTGAAGAATATGGCTGGGATGTGGCTGTTTATTCATCAATAGAGCATATCTATGGTTATGATTATGTTACCTCTGATTATAAGGAAAAGCCGGAAGCTTCGTGGCAGAAAATAGTTTCACATATGAACATATTGTATTCGTCTGCGACTGAAAAGCAGATTAAGAAGATATTGAAGTAAAATTATCAAAAAATATTTGAAATAAATCATAGTTTATTGTTTTTGCTGTTTTATCAGCAGTATACACTTGATACAAAATTTTATTAAAAATGGCGTATAAAAGAGAATTGGTGTGAAAATAGATTTTTCACACGTGAGACTTATGTGTGTGTGCACTTGACACAAACTCGTTATGTACAAAAATATGCGTAGAAATGAGGATTATTATGGAATTACAGGAAGTATTGAATAGCAGAAGAAGTATGAGAAGTTACGATGCTGAAAAGAAAGTTACAAAAGAGCAGCTTGAAACTATTATAAATGCGGCCATATTAGCACCTTCGTGGAAGAATTTGCAGACATCTAGATATTACTGCATATTATCAGACGACAAAATTGAAGAATTCAGACATAAGTGTCTGCCAGAATTCAATCAGAACAATTCAGAGGGAGCAGCTCTTGTTGTAACAACATTTGTAAAGAACTGCGTTGGATTTGACAGATTATCAGGTGAGCCAGTTAATGAATGTGCCAACGGCTGGGGTTATTATGACCTTGGACTGCAAAACGAGAATTTCGTTCTTAAATCTAAAGAATTAGGACTTGATACACTGATTATGGGAATTCGTGATGGTGAGGCAATAAGAGAGTTCTTTAATCTGCCAGAAAATGAGCAGGCAGTTTCAGTTATTGCAGTTGGATATGGAACAAAGGATGCGCAGATGCCTAAGAGAAAGAGTGTTTCGGATATAGCGAAATTTTATTAAAATAGTAAGCAAAAAATATATAGAGAATGTGAGTGATAAATCATATGGGTTTGTTTAAAAAGAAGGAAAAAGTGTATTCATATGATAAAGAGCATATGAAACCGGTAATTAAAACCAGCATATGTACGGGTGAACAGGTGGCTGGATTTAAGGATATTCATACTGGCAAAATAGAAGATATTATGCTTGTAAAAACGTCAGCAGATATCGAAAAATTTAAAGAAATGTATGGAATAGAAGGCAATATTGACAAAGAATATTAGGATTAAAATGTCGGTGGAAGAAGGATATAATTATGGTTAAGAAAATTGTAAAAGGAAAGCAGATATTTGCAAGAAAGGCACAGCCTGCGACAGAAGCAGACAGGCAGGTTGTGACAGATTTGATAGATACGTTAAGAGCAAATAGGGAAATATGTGTTGGAATGGCTGCAAATATGATAGGTGTGAATAAGTCAATAATAGTTGTGGCATCAGGTCCATTTCAGTTTGCAATGATTAATCCTGTTATAACTAAGAAGTCTGGTGAATCATTAGATGGTGTCAGACCTTGCATAAGATATGATGAGATAGAGGTTGATTATCTTGATAGTAATTTTAAGCCACAACATGGGAAGTATAGTGGGTTTACGGCACAAGTGATACAGCACGAGATAGACCATTGTTGTGGGGTGGTAATATAATTAGGAATAAGTTATAAAAGATTGTTTTTCATGCAGTGTTCACCTCCATAAGGAAGTGTAACAATACACCTAAAAATATAAAATAAGAATGTAGGTTTTCTGACATTTTTATATGCCATATTTCCTACATTCTTATATTAGCATTTGCAACTGGGTAGCCAACGCATAAAATCTTGCGGAAATTTCTTATCAGTATATGTCTCACACAATATAAAAAATCTGCTGAACAGCTATTTGTATCATCTCAGGCATTAAGCAAAGTTATTAAGAAAATTGAAAATGAATTAGATATATTACTTTTTACAAGAACAAGTCAGGGACTTATGCACTAAAGAAGTTTATCTGATATCAAAAAAGGAATAACTAAATCAAAAGAAAGCATATGTTTTTCAAGTTATTTATCAGAATGGTTATTGACGGAGTAACATTTTTCAGAGCATTGTTATATTGAAAATATCCCTCAAATAGAGTATTATAAAATAAAGTTAGATACAACTAACAAATGCAGCTTGAAAAGGAGTGAAGTATATGAACATTACAGTTATAATTACAGAACGCAGGATTAATCAAACATAAATTAATAATGACATTTGTTTAAATGAGGAGGGCTGAATATGACTAACGAAGAATGATTGCCAAGTCTGCAATGGACAGTTTATATACAGATGATATTGAATATAATAAAGAAAATGTGCTTGTAATCATAGAAGGTTTGTCAATGTATTTACACGAGAATGACATAAGAGAGATATTTTCGATTATAGAAAAAGCCTTTAATAAGTCAACAGTAATGATCGAAACTATGTCACCATTCTTTGTAAAGCATATGAAGGAAAAATCGATAGAAGGCAGTAATGCCAAGTTTAGCTGGGGTGTTAAAAATGGAAAAGATCTACAGCAGATTGTGCCAGCATTTAACTGGAAGCGTGATGTAAGTCTGGTCGAGGGTATGAAAGAGATTATGCCTGTTTATAATGTGCTTGGAATAATTCCCGCAGTGTGCGGTATGTCTAATAAAATAGTGGTTATGGAAAGATAGTTGATTTTTTTGAATAAATCAGACATAATTAATATGACAAATATGTAAATAACAGGTGTAAGATTAATAATGATTGATAACATAGAATATTATATGGAATATCTTGACGGGCTGACTAAGGATATGCCAGAGGAGTTTGTAAAGCTTGCACAGGTATTTGAACTTAGTGTGTTCGAGCCTGTTTATATGGAAGGCGAAGATGATATATACGCAGCTTATCTTATGAATGATTCAGTCGAAAGTTATTTTGTTTTTGAGAACTCTATAATGACAGGAGAATATAAGAATATTGACTGCGAACAGGTAGCTGGAATAGAAACACTTAGCGACGGATATATGCTTATAGTTAATCAGGGCGGCGAGAATATATTTACAATAAGATTTAATAAGCTAGGTATTAAGACTACATATTTTAATTATGGCAGTATGGGACATTTTTGGGTTAAGGGATATGAGTATTTAAGACAACTGGAGTATCAGCTTGCAGATGTCAGGGATAAATACAGATATCTTGGAAGCTCGTCTTGTACCAGTAAGGAGCTTATATTTATGCAGCTTGCAGATTTTCCACCTATTAAGAAGTATAAATCAGTGCCAGAAGCTTATTATGTGCCATATCCCGATGCAGTTTATTCTGAGGCAGTGAATTATCTTATAGATATGGCAGTGAGTGTTGGCGATAAACGTATGGCAGGTATGCTTAAATGCTATTTGAATAAACCGGACATAATTAAGTGTAATATTATTGCGGCTATGTTTCATAGAAAGGCACATAGCAGATTTATAGATAAGCTTATTATGGATGTGCGGAACGAAGCTGACAATTATGTCAAAAGGACGTTTAACAGTGACGAGGAAGCACAGTATAAGATAGTTCATAATAAGGCTCTTAAGGCACTGGATAGATACAAAGAAGCAGGATATGAGTGTCTGTTATACAGGGAAGAACCATTTATGTATTCCAAGGACTCAATTACATATAAAGAACACATATTAGTGTTTAGAAATGGTCGTATTAATAGAAAATGTGATATATATACATATGAAGCATAGTATATAAATATAATATATAAGTGAAATTTATACTGTTCCACAATATATTTTAATAAAATTTACTGCATATATAATGAATATTGAGAAAAATATGTCATTCGCGCAAGAAAAATGTCATTTCGCGCAGATGGCATTTTTTTTGTGTTTTTTTATTGTATAATAATGCCAACATATAAAGCTTTCGTAATATTTTTAAAGACTGCATACGTTTTTATTGCAGGGAAAGTACGATAAGAGAAAGGAGAGTTTATGAAATATTTGAAAAAAATAATAGCAGTGGTATTAGCTGCAGGTATGATTATCTCCAATGCACCTGTGGCAGGTTCGGCTGCAAACCAGAACAGCAGGGCATCTAAGAGAACTTATAATTGGTATGATAAGTGTGCTGACGATATTGATGAGAATTATACTTATGAAGGTTCAGACCTTGGGATAGAGGCTACTGAAGATTATACAACTTTTAAAATATGGGCACCAAGTGCAAGGTATATAAAAGTTAATATTTACAGAAAAGGTGTGAATGATGACGATGAGTCATCTAAAGTTGGATCATTTACATTGGAAAAAATGTTCGCTAATGGAAATAGAGATGTGTGGACAGGTGTATGGACAGTAACACTTATAGGAGACTGGAGAGGATTCTATTACAATTATACAATTTCTACGACAAACATAACTGGTGCACACGATACAAAATATCAGGTTGCAGACCCATACTCAGTGGCTGTAAGTGCAGATGGCAAGCGTTCTTATATTATAGATCCGGATATGGTATCTCCTGATGGATGGGAGAATGATAAGCATATATATGTAGATACAGCCAAAGCTAATAATGTATACAAAGTAAGTATTAAAGATTTTTCAACAGATACATCATCAGGTACGACATCAAATGGCAAATACAGTGCATTTACAGAAAAAGGTGCAACTGTAAATAATGCAGGTGAATTGTCATCAGGTATTGATTATCTTAAAGAATTAGGTGTTACAACCGTACAACTTGCACCATTTTCAGATTATGCTTCTGATGATGAATATGTAGTTGCGAATTTTAATGCACCGGAGCCGGATTATGCTTCTGATGCATCAAATAGTGAAGCAATAATAAAAGAATGTAAAGCAATGATTCAGGCACTTCATAACGCGGGAATTTCAGTTGTAATGGAAATGCCATATACGCATACGGTTACACCAACAGAGTCTGTATTTGAAAAAGTAGTTCCTGGTTATTATTACAGACATAATACGAATGGAACTTATTACACTACAACTGATTATGACAATGAGTGTGCCACGGAGCGTGCAATGTATCGTAAATATGTTGAAAATTCCATGAAATACTGGGCAGAGGTATATCATATAGATGGATTTTCAATAGATTTAGTTGACTGCTTTGACACAAAAGCATATCATTCAAGACTGGATAAATGGTTAGATGAAGTAAAAGAAAATGTTGCAAAGACAGATCCCAGACTTGTTATATGGGGCGATAATTATACCAAGACAGATAGACAGAATAAGACATCTATATATGATAATATAATTAGTTCTATTAATGGAAGCACATATGGAGCAAGAAATGAAAAAGCAATAAAAATGTATAAACAGCAGGCTGCAATGAAATATGCAACACCAGGAATATTATATATGGATGCAGGAGAAGAAATGTGCAGTAGTGTTGAAGGAACAACACAGCAGGACAAGTCAGTGATTGAATGGCAGAAATGTATAGATTATACAGATGTAGTATCTTATTATAGAGGTCTTATGGATATTAGAAAAGCCTTTTCACCACTTGCCGATAGTCAGAATATTAGTAATAATAAAGAAGCTTATGTACTGACTAATACAACAGAAGGTGAATGGAGCACTATGGCAGTATTGAATAATGATACAGCTGATGATAAAGAGATTGCAATTCCAGCTTCAAGAGAGGCCGCAGACTGGGTGATTATTGCTAATGGGGAAAGTGCCGGTTTAGTATCACTTGGTGAAGTCAGTGGTTCGACTGTAAAAGTGCCGGCGTATACGACAATGATTCTTGTAGACAAGGAGAGTTCATTGCAGGTATCAGTGCCAGAAGAAAAAGGAAGAGTAATTATTGATTATCTGAGGACAGATGGTTATGGTAATAGCAGTTTTGAAACACCATTAAGAGAGTCGATTACGCTATATGGTACAGTAGGAACAGGGTTTGTTGTGCCACAGAATCTTAATATTTCATCTTATTATGATCTTATTAATGCGGAATATGGCAAAAAGGGTATATTTGAATCAGGTACAATCAGGCTGCGATATTATTATAGTGCTAAATATAAGCCAGATCGTTTGGTAGATGGAATTATTAATGATGGTCATTATTGTGAAGAAGTACGATTCAAAGTAACTGATCCGGCTTATACAGAGGTAAGAGTTGATGATAAGAAGCTGACACCAGATAGTAATGGTTATTATACTGTCTCATATGCTGATAAAGAACAGACTATTAAATTAATAGATAATAATGGCTGTAATGTGCAGCTTTATATAAAGGTACTGGAAAATCATATACCTAACAATAACGATTGTACTAAAGATTCTGTTTGTACTATCTGTGGCAAGGTATTTCCTGCACAGACAAGTCATAAGTACAGTGATAGCTGGTCAAAAGATGATACTTACCATTGGAAAGTATGTGAGAATGATGGCTGTGAAGTAACAAGTACTAAGACAGAGCATAGTGGTACAGACGATGGAGATTGTACAACACCTGTAATATGTGAATGTGGACAGATTGTTACAGCGGCTAAAGCAGAACATACTTATGGTGAGTGGAAGTCTAATGGTGATGGCACACATACAAGAAAGTGTACAATACAGGGCTGTACAGCAGAAGAAACTAAGGATTGTGAAGGCGGAGAAGCAACATGTACTAAAAAAGCTGTATGTACATATTGTAATTCAGAATATGGTGCGTTAAATCCATCTAACCACAGTGGAAGTGTTGAATGGGTGCAGACGGAGGGTACACACCAGAAGAAATATGAATGTTGTGGTGCTGAATATGAAGCTGTTGAAAGTCATAAGTGGGAAAATGGACATTGCAGTGTATGTGGATATGGCTGTGAACATACAGGTGGAGAGGCAACCTGTACAGAAAAAGCAGTCTGTGCTATTTGTAAGCTTCCTTATGGAAAAGTAGATGCCAATAATCATACTGGAACGGAGGAATATATTAAGACATCAACAACACACGAGAAGAAATATACCTGCTGTGGTAAAGTAACATTAGTTAAAGAAAATCATAAGTGGAAAGACGGTGTATGCGAAATCTGTGATTATAAATGTGTACATACAGGAGGGGAAGCTAATTGTACAAGTGGTGCAATATGTGAAAACTGTGGTATGGAATACACAGATAAAGAGCCTTCAAAGCATACAGGAAATCCAGAGTGGGTGCAGACCGAAGATACACACAAGAAAGCCTATGATTGTTGTGGCTTAGAGGTATCAGCAAGAGAGGAACATATCTGGGAGGCAGGAGTATGCAAGATATGTGCTTATCATTGTCAGCATACAGGTGGAGAGGCAACCTGTATACAGAAAGCACAGTGTGCAATCTGTAATGAGGAATATGGAACATATAATCTTGGTGTGCATAAAGGTTTAAAGTTAGTAGAAGGAAAGGCGGCAACTAAGGCAGAAGAAGGTAATATTGAATACTGGTATTGTGAAGATTGTGACAGATATTATGTAGAAGACAATGGCTATGTCGAGATACAGAAAGCAGATACAGTAATTGCCAAGATAGCTGATAATAATAATTCAAATGGAACAGGCTCAGGTGATGCAGGTTCGAATGATACCGGAGCAGGTTCAGGTGATGTGGGTTCGAATGATACCGGAGCAGGTTCAGGTGATGCAGGTTCGAATGGTACCGGAGCAGGTTCAGGTGATGTGGGTTCGAATGATACCGGAGCAGATTCAGGCAGTGATGGTGTTAATGATACCGCTACAGAAGAGAAAGAAACCCCGGATACAGCTGACAATAACAGTATATTTGTATGGCTTCTTATGTTATCTGTTGGAGGAATGACAGTAGGTATGGCTATTAGCAGTAAGAAAAGGAGAACTAACAGATAATAATAAAAAATAACAGAAAGAAAAGCTGACAAATAATATCAAACAGAATATTATGATTGGCAGAATATATTCAGAGGCAGTATATTCAGGTGTTTATAATAATATAGTTTTAATGGCGTGTGAAAAATAGAAATTTTTCACACGTCTTTTTTATATTATAAGGTATAGTATATGAGTGGGAATATAAGAATATAAAATAAATTAAAAAAATTGATTGACATGTCAGCGCTAACATGTTAGTATGATGACATCAAAGTAATTATGCAGCATAATATTTATGGATAATTGGTGTACGAATTAATTAATAATACGAAGTACATCTATAATAAAGTGATTTTTTGATTTTATTTATTATATTTTAATTTAAGGAGGATTTAGCATTATGGATATGACATTAAGATGGTATGGACCAGGTTATGACAGTGTAACACTTAAACAGATAAGACAGATACCTGGAGTTAAGAATGTTATTACAACATTATTTGGAAAGCAGGCGGGAGAGTTATGGCTGCCTGAGGAGATAGCTGAGCTTAAGAAGGTAGTATGTGATGCTGGTCTTGGAATAGCTGGTATTGAGTCTGTTAATGTATCAGATGATATTAAGATAGGTACAGCTAAGAGAGATGAACATATTGATAATTATATTAAGACATTACAGGCTCTTGGCGAAGCTGACATCCATATGGTATGTTACAACTTTATGCCAGTGTTTGACTGGACACGTTCTGAGCTTGCAAGAGTAAGGAAAGATGGTTCAACAGTTCTTGCTTATAATCAGGATACTGTAGATATGATTGATCCTGAACATATGAAAGAGTCAGTTGAGAAGATGTCTAATGGTTTTGTTATGCCGGGATGGGAGCCGGAAAGACTTGACAGATTAAAAGAACTTTTTGAAATGTATAGTGATGTGGATGCAGAAAAGCTGTTTAATAATCTTGTATATTTCCTTGAAGCAATCGGACCTGTATGTGAAAAATATGATATAAAGATGGGTATTCATCCAGATGACCCAGCATGGCCAATATTCGGATTGCCAAGAATTATGACAGGTAAGGACTCAGTTACAAGACTTCTTGATGCTGTTGATAAGCCTTATAATGGAATTACGTTGTGTACAGGTTCATTTGGTTCTAACCAGAACAATGATTTATGTGAGATTATTAAGGCCTGCAGAGGCAGAATTCCATTTGCACATGTAAGAAATCTTAAGTACAACTCTCCAAGAGATTTTGAAGAGGCAGCACATTTATCATCTGATGGATCTATAGATATGTATAAGATTATGAAGACTTTATATGATACAGGCTTTGACGGAGTCATAAGACCAGACCACGGAAGAATGATATGGGATGAGGTTGCTATGCCAGGATATGGTCTTTATGACAGAGCATTAGGTGCCACATATCTTAATGGTCTGTGGGAGGCTATAGATAAGTCAGCTCAGTAAATTTTGTATGGGAATATGGTTTTATATATGAATATGTATATAGGAATGGAGGATTAGCATGAAACTTTCAATACAAGGTATTAAAGATAAAGAAGCATGGGAGAAGGCTGGAATAAAGCTTCCATCATATGATGTTGAAAAAGTTGCAACAGCTACAAAGGAAGCACCTGTATGGGTTCATTTCGGAATAGGCAACATTTTCAGAATATTTATAGGTGGAATAGCAGACTCATTATTAGAGCAGGGATTGTCAGATAAAGGAATTACATGTGTTGAAACATTTGATTATGATGTAGTTGATAAGATATACAAGCCATTCGACAATCTTGTTATGGCTGTTACATTAAAGGAAGATGGAAGCACTGATAAGAAAGTATTAGGTTCACTTACAGAGGCTGTTAAGGCACAGTCATCAGTAGATGCTGAGTGGTCAAGATTGAAGAAAATATTTGCAAGTCCACAGCTTCAGATGGTTTCATTTACAATAACAGAAAAAGGATATGCACTTCGAGATGCAAAGGGAGAGTATTTTCCATTTATCAGAAGTGATATAGATAATGGTCCTGATAAGGCATCATCAGCTATGGCAGTTGTGTCAGCACTTTTATATGAAAGATTTAATACATGTAAGGCACCTTTAGCAGTTGTGTCTATGGATAACTGCTCACATAATGGTGAAAAGTTAAGAAATTCAATAACAGATATGGTAGGCGAATGGCAGAAAAAAGGTTTTGTTAGCGAAGATTTTGTACAATATGTCAATGATGAAAATACAATATCTTTCCCATGGTCTATGATAGATAAGATTACTCCAAGACCAGCAGATACTGTGGCTGAGTCGTTAAAAGAAGCCGGGGTTGAAGATATGGACCCTGTTATTACATCAAAGAGAACTTATATAGCTCCATTTGTTAATGCAGAAGGACCACAGTATCTTGTTATAGAGGATAGATTTCCGAATGGAAGACCACAGCTTGAAAAGGCAGGAGTATATATGACGGACAGGGATACAGTTAACAAGGTGGAGAGAATGAAGGTTACAACCTGTCTTAATCCATTGCATACAGCACTTGCAGTATATGGCTGCGTATTAGGCTATGACCTTATAGCTGATGAGATGAAGGATAAGGAACTTTCAGAGCTTGTAAAAAGAATAGGGCTTGTTGAGGGTATGCCTGTTGTTACTAATCCTGGTATTATAGCCCCAGAGAAGTTTGCAGATGAAGTTATAAATGTGCGTATACCTAATCCATTTATGCCTGATACACCTCAAAGAATTGCAACAGATACATCTCAGAAGGTTGGCATAAGATATGGTGAAACTATAAAGTCATATGTTGCCAAGGATGGAAGTGCCAGAGCACTAACTGCCATTCCGCTTGCGATTGCAGGCTGGTGCAGGTATCTTCTTGGCATTGATGATAATGGTGAAGCTTTTGAATTATCCCCAGACCCTATGGCTGATGAATTGAAATGTCAGCTGGATGGTATCGTATGGGGTGAGTCATCATCTTACACGGGTCAGCTTAAGAACTTATTGTCAAATGCTAATATATTTGGTATAAATTTATATGAAGCAGGAATTGGTGATAAGATTGAAGAAATGTTTGTCGAAGAAATATCAGGAAAAGGTGCTGTAAGAGAAACGCTTAAGAAATACCTTTAATGTGATGCAGATGTTATAATATACGTTTGACATGCTTATCTTATATATAATATAAACATATTGTGCCGTTCAGAGCTGTAGAGATTATGCAGGATATTGGTTCTGGACGGCTTTTGCTATTTATTTTATTAATTGTTTTATATTTTTATATTAATGGCAGATTGCTGTTATATATAGAAAGGCTGTAATTTTATGGAAAAATCATTAAATGAAGAAACATATGAAAAATTAAAATACGATATAATGAATTTTGAAGTTTTGCCAGGAGATTCTATAAGTGCCCAGAAGATTGCATTAAGATATAATGTATCAAGGACACCTGCAAGAGAGGCAATAGTTAATCTTGAGAAAGAAGGACTTTTAAAGGTTATACCTCAGTCTGGAACGTATGTAGCCTGTATTAATTGTAAGCGTTCAGAGCAGGAATGGTTTGTCAGAAAGAGTCTTGAGATTGGGATGATTGATGCAATTTTTAAAAATGCAAGTGCTGATATGCTTGATAAGATGGCAGAGCTTAATAATCGACTTATTAATTATGACGAAGAAACAGAAAGTATTCCAAGAATAGAGATAGATAATGAATTTCATCAATTAATATATGAATGTTCCGGCGAACAGCTTGCGAAGAATATAATAAAGACACAGATGAGCCATTACAACAGAATTAGATATCTTGCAGAGTTAAATAAAAACATAAGCGTAAAGACTAATGATGAGCATAATATGCTTATTGATGCGATAAGGAATAAAGATAAGAGAATGTATCTTCGCGTTATAAAAGCACATATAAGCAGAATATTTAATGAACTTGATAAGCTTAAGGGAATATATCCGGAATATTTTGAAAAAAATTGAAGTAGATGAAAGAAATTCCCCTTATATCCGCATATTTTTGTATCATTATATTAAAAAGATAAAAATGACTGACGTAATATACAATCATTACGTCAGCCTTTTTTGATTTATAGCTTATTTGTGTTGTATCATTTCGCGGTATTGCGTAGGAGTCATATTTTTAAGCTTTTTAAAAAGCTTGGTAAAGTAGTTCACATCGTTGATGCCACATTGTGCGGCAATATCCTGAATAGCTGACTGTGTTGTGTTGAGCAGATATATTGCATGCTCGATTCTTTTATTGTTGACGAAGTTCGTCAGAGTTACTCCGGTTTCTTTTTTAAAGAGCGTTGATAAATAACTACTGTTTAACATAAACTCTTCTGATAAAGCGTTAAGGCTTAAATCAGCTGTGAGATTGAAGGATATATAGTTGATTATATTCTGTATAGGCTTGCTATATGTCCGTAATGAGTGTGACTGGACAAGAAGACAGTATTTTCTTGTTATTTCATTTTCTAATACTTCAAGCTGTGCGATTGATGTGCAGTCTTCAATTTTAATTGCAAATTTGCGCGATATTTCATCAAGATGTACCGGATGTATATATGCAGTCTGTGCAGCTTTACGGCAGATTGTATTTAATATAATCATAAAGTTCTTTCTGTCACGTATAGAGTCAGATAAGCGTGGCTTTATATCAGAAGAGTTAAGACGCTCCATATTTTCAATAGACTTATAATCTCCATGTGCTATACATTCCATAAGAAATGCTTCATTTTTATAGCGGATTTCCAGAGCTTCGACAGATTTTTTTGTAGGCTCAGGTGCTTCTTCTTTATACATATACTGGGTTAAATTCTTATTAAGTATATGTTTTTTTTCAATAGTATAATTATTACCCCAAAGCTTGCTGCAAAGACAGCTTATAATAGCTGTAATACATCGTTCATCAGCAAATACTGGAAGAGCAGAGTAGTACAGCTGCATAAACTCATTATACTGCACAGGAACTGAATTGTAAGAACATAAGTCAAGTATTCTCTGGTTAGTGAATCGTTCATATGAGAATGGACCTGCTATGAATATTCTTGTGCTGTCCGGAAGCTTAATATGTATATATTCACATGAAAAGCTGTCATGTATAAATAATGCAGTATTATCCCTGTTATAGGAGCTGATGAACTGGCTGAAGTTTTCTTGATTATTCATATAAGTATTCTGGGTGAAAATGTTATTTCTAAGTCCACCATCAATTTGATTATCCCATGTGTAAGGAGCGTCAATAATATAGGATGGAATTTTTATTTGCGATAAAAGTTCGATTGTATAATCTAAATATATTTTGTATTCCATATATATTCCCCCCAAAGCTATATTTTTACATTATATTTACATATTATAGCATAAGTTGTATAAAATATTATCTATTAATTATTATTTTTAAAATAATTTTTAAAATTATGATATGTGCATAAAACAAAAATTTATATCTGTAACAATTATAAACTTTAAAACTAGCATGTCTCAAATGTAATCACTAACATGTTAATATGAGCACAACTGACATGTTAGTACAATTTAATTATACAATAGTATAATTTTTAGTGTGAAAATTGTACAGGTAAAAATTATACTATAAAGACTAAATTTAGTAATAACTGTTAATAATTAAAAAGGGTATTATAAAACCATAGAAAACAACAGCACAACGAAATGCAGAACAATATTTAAGGACGTCTTTAAAGAAACTATTTAACAATTAATGATGAATACAAAATATATTTCGCATAAGAATGGAGGATATACAATGAAAGAAACTAATGGAAAGGTAAAGCCTTTCGGTATAAAAGATAAGCTGGGCTATATGTTTGGCGATTTTGGTAATGATTTTACATTTTTGTTATCAGCAATGTTTTTACTTAAGTTCTATACAGATGTTATGGGAGTTTCAGCAGCACTTGTAGGACTTATGATGATGGCAGCAAGATTCGTCGATGCCATAACAGATGTAACAATGGGACAGATAGTAGACAGAAGCAGACCTGGTAAGAAAGGTAAGTTCGCTCCTTGGATAAGACGTATGTGTGGTCCGGTTGCTGTAGCTTCATTTCTGATGTATGCAACATATTTTAAGGGAATGCCAATGGGATTTAAGATATTCTGGATGTTCTTCACATATCTCCTCTGGGGAAGCGTATGTTACACAGGAGTTAATATTCCTTATGGTTCAATGGCATCTGCAATTTCAGATAACCCAACAGACAGAACATCACTTTCTAACTGGAGAACAATTGGTGCAACACTTGCACAGACAGCTATAGGTGTTATATTACCACTTGTAGTATATTATACAGATGCAGCCGGTAATTCAGTATTATCTGGTGAAAAGATGATGATTGGAGCATTAATCTGTTCAATAGGCGCAGTTATATGTTATATGCTCTGCTATCATATGACAACAGAAAGAGTTAAGGTAGAACAGAATACACAGAAGTTCTCATTTAAGGAACTTATTAAGCAGCTTGTTCATAATAAGTCATTAATAGGAATTATAGTATGTGCATTAGTATTCTTACTTGCACAGTTATCATTAAGTAACATGAATGCTTATGTATATCCTAATTACTTTGGTAATATAAAGGCTATGTCTATAGCAAGTCTTGCAGGAACAGTTGTTATACTTGCACTTTCAACATTTATAGTAAAGCTTGCTTCAAAGATAGGTAAAAAAGAATTATCAATGATAGGATGCTTTATAAGTGCAGCTTCCTTCATACTATTATTCATAATTCATACACACAATGTATTGGTATGGGTAGGATTAATAATCGTAGCTACAATAGGAACTTCAATGTTCAATATGGTTATATGGGCTATGATTACAGATGTAATTGATGAGTCAGAGGTTCAGACTGGAGTCCGTCAGGATGGAACAATTTATTCAGTATATTCATTTGCAAGAAAGCTTGGACAGGCTTGTTCATCAGGTTTATCAGGAGTGCTTCTTTCAATAATAGGATATACTTCAGTAACAGCCTTTGATCCAAAGGTAGTAGATGGAATATATAATATTACCTGCCTTGTACCAGCGGGAGGAATGATATTACTTTTACTTGCTTTATGGTTCTTATATCCTCTTAATAAGAAGAGAGTTGAAGAGAATGCAGAAAAGCTTAGAATTAAGAGAAATGAAAATGCGTAGTGCAAAACAATATGTAGGTATAAAGTCGGGGCATCTGACCCCGGCATCATCTGAAAAATAAAATTATTATACAAATTATTATACAAAATTTTAAAATTACAGGAGGAATCAATTATGTTATATCCAATTTTAACAGAATCAAGATTATTAAGTGACTTAAGTGGAGTATGGGATTTTAAGTTAGACAATGGCAATGGCTTTGATGAGAAATGGTATGAAGCACCATTAAAGGATGCAGATACTATGCCAGTTCCAGCTTCATACAACGATTTAAAGGAAGGAGCTGATTTCAGGGATCATTACGGATGGGTATTCTATCAGAGAAACATTTCAGTTCCATCATATGTAAAGAGCCAGAGAATTGTATTAAGATGTGCAGCAGTAACACATTATGCAAAGATTTATCTTAATGGTAATTTAATATGTGAGCATAAGGGTGGCTTCCTTCCATTTGAAGTTGAGTTAAATGATGTATTAGAGGATGGTGATAATCTTCTTACAATCGCAGTCAATAATGTTATAGATTACACAACTCTTCCAGTTGGTGGAAAGGCTAACATGATGAGCGGTCTGATGGGCGGAATGGGTGCAGGAGCATCTGAAAAGCCTCAGAATAATCCTAACTTTGACTTCTTTAACTACTGCGGTATCACAAGACCAGTTAAGATATACACAACACCTAAAACTTATATCAATGATATTACAGTAACATCAGATATTGACTTTGGAAAGGAAACACCATCAGCAGTACTTAACTATGCTGTTGATATTGAGGGTGTGGATAAGGATAGCACGGCTTGTAAGGTTGAGGTGTTTGATGCTGAGGGTAACAAGGTTGCAGAGGCAGCAGGAACACAGGGAAAGCTTGAGCTTGAGAATGTAAAGCTATGGCAGCCATTAAATTCTTATCTTTACCAGATAAAGGTTACAGCAGGAGAAGATGTATATACTCTTCCATATGGTGTAAGAAGCGTAAGAGTAGATGGAGTTAAGTTCCTTATTAATGAAAAACCATTTTACTTTAAGGGCTATGGAAAGCATGAGGATACATTCCCTAATGGACGAGGAATTAATCTTCCTATGAACACAAAGGATATATCTATTATGAAGTGGCAGCATGCTAACAGCTTCAGAACAAGCCATTATCCATACAGTGAAGAGATGATGAGATTATGTGACGAGGAAGGTATCGTTGTTATTGATGAAACAACAGCAGTAGGTGTTAACCTTCAGTTTGGTGGCGGTGCTAACTTTGGCGGAGAAAGAATCGGTACATTTGATAAAGAACACGGAGTTCAGACACAGGAGCATCATAAGGATGTTGTAAGAGACCTTATTTCAAGAGATAAGAACCATGCCTGTGTTGTTATGTGGAGTATTGCCAATGAGCCTGACTCAGCAGCAGAGGGAGCATATGATTACTTTAAACCATTGTTTGACCTTGCAAAGGAAATCGATCCACAGAAACGTCCTTGCACATTAGTAAGTGTTCAGGGAACAACTGCTGATACTGATTGTTCTTCTAAATTAAGCGATGTTATATGCCTTAACCGTTATTATGGCTGGTATTTTGGTGGACCAGACCTTGAAATCTCTGAAAAAGGACTTCGCAAGGAACTTTCAGACTGGGGCAAGCTTGGAAAGCCAGTAATGTTTACAGAATATGGTGCAGATACTGTCAGCGGACTTCACGATACAACATCTGTTATGTATACAGAGGAATATCAGGTTGAGTATTATGAGATGAACAATAAGGTATTTGATGAATTCGAATTCGTAGTTGGTGAGCAGGCATGGAACTTTGCAGATTTTGCTACAAGCCAGAGCTTACTCAGAGTACAGGGTAACAAGAAAGGCTTATTCACAAGGGATAGAAAGCCTAAGATGGTAGCTCATTACTTCCGTAACAGATGGAGCAATATTCCAGAATTTGGATATAAGAAGTAATATACAAATAAACAATCAGGTAAATATAATAAGTGATTCACATTAAAACTTTCTCAATTTTATAGTAACAATAAAAAGGGGTGTCGCATTAAGAAATTAGTGCGGCGCCTCTTTCTATACATCAAAAACAATTATATGAAATGTAGTTAATGAAAGAGACTGATATTGACAAAGATAGTGAAAAACTATTAGACTATAACTATATTAAATAGTAGTTTGGAAATGGAGATTAAGATGGCAGAAGTCAGAGTTATTAAATTAAATGAAAGTGTGTATTCTAAGAATGATAATCAGGCGGATATGACACGCCGTATGTTAAATGATAAGAAGGTGTTTTTCGTTAATATTATGTCATCACCGGGAAGTGGTAAGACTACTATGCTGTCAAGACTTATCAATATGCTTAAAGATGATTACCGCATAGGTGAGATGGACGTTGATATTGAGTCTGATATAGATGCAAGAAGAGTAGCAGAGTCAACTGGTGTAAAGACAATGCAGATACATAACGGAGGTTTGTGTCATATAGATGCCAAGATGACGGCAGATGCAATAAGCGAGTATGGTGTAGATGACCTTGATATACTATTTCTTGAAAATATAGGTAATCTTGTGTGCCCTGCTGAGTTCGATACAGGGGCACACCGTAATGTTATGATACTGTCAGTTCCTGAGGGTGATGATAAGCCACTTAAATATCCTCTTATGTTCGAGGTGTGTCATGTAGTTCTTATCAATAAAATAGATACTAAAGAGTATTTTGATTTTGATGACGAAGCAGTTGTTGAAAGAATTCACGAAAGAAATCCATTGGCAAAGGTATTTTTCGTATCAGCTAAGACTGGCGAAGGCTTTGAAGAATGGATAAGCTGGCTTGACAATAATATTAAGGAATGGATTGGAGGTACAGTCTGATGGTAGACAGTCGTAATTTTAAAAAACAGAATCAGAAAGGACAGGGATTAAAGAAGCATAAGTGGATTCCGCTTGTTGTTATCGTAGTGCTTGCACTTGTACTTATTCTTATACAGTATTTTATGATTGATATACTTATGGCAGTCAACACAAAATAGTTCATATATTCATGAATTCGGAAAGATTTAATAATCCCCAGCCCTGCAGATTATCTGGCAGGGCTTTTTTAGTACAGCAGGAATGGAGCCTTTTCTTTATCTCTTTAGGAGACATGTCTTTTTTTGTCAGAACATTTGCAATTGCACCAGAAACAACCGGGGCAGACATGGAAGTTCCGCTTTTTACAGAATATCCGTTAGCAGAATTATTGCATGACCTGATATATGAACCATTTACAATAAGTTCTGGTTTTACTATACATTCACTGGTTGGACCTCTTCCTGAATAGAAATCTTTGCCATCCGGGGAACCAACTGTGATAATTTTCTTGCAGGTTCCGGGAATTGCAACAGTTTGTCGCCCCGGTCCTTCATTTCCAGCGGCTGCGACAACAATAATATTATTGTCCCAGAGCTTTTCAATTGCTTTTTCAAGTGCAATGAGATTTTCCTTTTCGCCAAATGTGGTTGCACCGAAGGATATATTGACAACTCTTATATTCAAATCCTTCTGATGGGAGATTATCCAGCCAGCGGCATCTAAAACATTTTCAATCCTGCCATTGCCAAGTCTGTCTAATACCTTGATTCCTGCGAGATTGGCAGCAGGGCAGATTCCTTTGATTCTGCCGTGGCTTGCATAGCCGCTGCCTGCGATAATTCCACTTACATGGGTGCCATGTCCACAGTCATCATAAGCATTTTTTCTGCCATTGACAAAATCCTTGAAAGCTACTATGCGGTTTTTGAAATCTATATGAGGATATATTCCTGAATCTATTACAGCAACAGTGATTAATTTATTCATAATAATTATTTTCAGAACATAATATATATATTTTAGTATATTCAGATTGGGTGGTTTAGTGCGGTTATATTACAGGGATTAGATGTGACTAATTATTCATTTACTTTCTTATAAAAAATTGATATAATTTAAATATTAAAAGTATGGAGGTATTTTAATGAAACAGTTAAATGAAAAAGTTGCTATTGTAACAGGAGCAGGTCAGGGAATAGGTAAAGGAATTGCTCTTTGTCTTGCAAAAAGAGGGGTTAAGGTTATTGCAACGGGACGTAGAGCAGAGCCAATTGAGCAGACAATTGCAGAGATTAAGGAATTAGGTGGAGAAGGCTTCGCCATGACATGCGATTCAGCAGACAGAGCAAGAGTTGAAGAGGTTGTTAATGTTGCTGTAGAAAAGTATGGAACAGTTGATGTTGTAGTTAATAACGCACAGGCTATCGTTCCTTCTGCTCCAGTTGAAGAAACTTCTTATGATAATATGCTTAAAGCATGGCAGAGTGGTGTAATCGGCTCTCTTAACTATATGCAGGCTGCATTCCCTTATATGAAGGAACAGCACGAAGGAAGAATTATTAACTTTGCTTCTGCAACAGGTATGTTTGGTATTGCAGGACAGTTAGCTTACGGTTCTAATAAAGAAGCTTTAAGAGGTATGACTAAGATTGCAGCTAAGGAATGGGGACAGTATGGTATCTGTGTTAATATCGTTCTTCCAGGAGCGGAATCACCAGCAGCTAAGGCATGGGCTGAGAAATTTCCAGAGGAATATGCGAAGCAGGTTAACCTTAATCCTATGAAGCGCTTTGGTGATCCAGAGATAGATATTGCTCCTGTCATTGCATTTTTAGCAGGTCCGGATTCATGCTATTTCTCAGGACAGAGTGTGATTGTTGATGGTGCTAATTCTATAATGCCATAATGTCTATATACATATTGAAAAAATTTGCTTTTTGGCGGTTCATGGAATATAATGTTTACATCAATAATAATCGTGTATGTAGAAGCTAAGTATCAGGTTGTTATTACACACAGTAACGGACCACAGGTTGGGATGATTCAGACAGCAATGACTGAGTTCGCAAGACTTGATCCTGATGACAGAACAGTTGCTCCTATGTCTGTATGCGGAGCCATGAGTGAAGGTTATATTGGATATGATCTTCAGAATGCCATAAGAGAAGAGCTTATTAACAGAGGAATATATAAGACAGTTTCAACTATTATTACTCAGGTAAGAGTTGATCCTTTTGACATTGCTTTCAGTGAACCATCTAAGGTTATTGGTAGATATATGTCTAAAGAAGAAGCTGATGCTGAAGAAGAGAAGGGAAATTATGTAGTTGAAGAAGAACCTGGTAAGTTCAGAAGAATAATTGCTTCACCTATGCCTATTGATATATATGAGATTGATGCTGTCAAGGCATTACTTGATGCAGATCAGGTTGTTATTGCAGCGGGCGGTGGCGGAATTCCTGTATTACAGCAGGGTTCACATCTTAAGGGGGCAAGTGCTATTATTGAGAAGGATTACACAGCAGCTAAGTTAGCAGAGCTTGTCGGAGCAGGAACATTACTTTTCCTTACAGCATATGACAAGCTTACTATTGGAAAGGGTACACCAGAGGAGAAGGTATTTGATACAGTTTCTGCATCAGATCTTCACCAGTATATTAAAGAAGGTCATTTCCCGGCAGTTACAACTTTCCCTAAGGTAGATGCTTCTATCAGATTTGTAACAGCAGATAATGAAAGAAAGGCTGTTATAGCTAATCTTGAGAAGGCTA
>OHYA01000295.1_pt1 | contig 29339 bp, 21 predicted proteins | sample 1580051 | NCBI WGS metagenome assembly OHYA01 (sample SAMEA3882554, study PRJEB24775) | human gut metagenome | biome: human-associated habitat; feature: intestine environment; material: feces | place: Netherlands | collected 2009/2010 | reverse complement strand
GTTGATAACCTTACCTTCGCAAATCCAAGCTGTTTTAATCCATCCTCAACTTCAGATAATATGGTATTCACAACACTGATATTATTATCGGCAAGAACATAGGCTGTAATCTCATTATCCTGCACTCTTGCATTGACGCTGACATGACTTCCGTTTTCAAGCTCTGTGTCCACAGTAAAGCTTCACGTATTCTCTGAATTCTCCACAACCGATAATCTTATCGCCCTTGTTCCGTTTTCCTTATCATACGGCAGATAGAATGTGTTATGTCCTGCCAATGCATTCATGACATTCATGCCATTGGAAATCTGTTTTAACATGGCAATGTCTGTTGTTCCGTTTTCTGACTGTGCATTGTCCACAGCCTCCTTAAATACTTTAGAAAGCTCAGCATAATCCGACAACAGTGCACTCTTATTATCCATGTTGTCAATAAATCTGTCTAAGTCCGCCTTCACATCCGTCTTTTTCATTTCCTTATAGAAGTAAGCGTTGTCCGTATACAGCGAACCTGCTGCCGCAAGGTTATTGATTGTCTTAGGAAGCTCATCTGTAGCATTAAGTGCGTTAAGGAACTGAGCCATCTCAGCAGAGCAGTCATATGTGTTGATGCAGTCAAATCCAGTATCTGGACCTAACTGGTCATAACGGAATCTGTTGTTATCACGGATTGTGCCATAATGTAACTGCATTACCCAGTTAAGCTTGTTGTATTCTTTTCCAACAGATACCATGAATGCTGTCTTGAACTTGTTCATTTCTTCTGTTGTGATAGCTTCACCTGATAATCTCTTAGCAAATATAGCTTCGATTTCTGCATCTGTGTAAGGCTTATACATAACATATTCAAGAGCATGGTCAGATACTGAGCATCCCATTGAATCAAAGAACTGCATTCTGTTTCTTAAAGCATCCATAAGAGAAGCAAAAGAGTTAACTTTAATTCCACTTACATCTGATAATGTGTTAAGGTAGTCAAGATATTCAGGCTTTTCGATGTTCATAGCCTTGTCAGGTCTCCAGGCTGGGAGTACCTGTACATCAAATGTATCATCTTCTGCAAGCTTCTTGTGCCATTCGAGTGAATCAACAGGATCATCAGTTGTACAGATTAACTTAACGTTAGACTGTTTGATAAGGTTTCTTACTGACATAGAATCTTCCTGTAACTTAGCGTTGCAAAGATTCCATACTTCTTCAGCTGTATCACCATTTAAGATACCATTGTAACCGAAGTATCTCTGAAGCTCAAGGTGACTCCAGTGGTAAAGAGGGTTACCGATAGCCATTTCAAGTGTTTCAGCCCATTTCTGGAACTTTTCACGATCAGAAGCATCACCTGTGATATACTTCTCATCAACACCATTAGTTCTCATCTGACGCCACTTATAGTGGTCACCGCCGAGCCATACCTGTGTAATGTTCTCAAACTTTCTGTCTTCTGCGATTTCCTTAGGGTTGATATGGCAGTGATAATCAACGATAGGCATCTGGTCAGCATAGTCGTGGAAGAGGTGCTGTGCTGTAGGTGTTGAAAGTAAAAAGTCTTTGTCCATGAATTGTTTCATAGTTCTTAATCCTCCTGTGAATTAAAAATGTGTTGTATTGCGTTTTATAATATCAGCAGTGATAATGCTGTGTTTATCAGCAGATTCACCGCACAATACCTTCATAAGAACATCTACTGCTTTAGTTGAAAGCTGTTCAACGTGGCTGTCAATAGATGTAAGCTCTGGTTCAGTGCATATGGAAAGAACCGAGTTATTAAACCCTATAATCTCAAGCTCATCAGGAACACTGATGGAGTGGGAGTGTGCATATTTGACTGCACCTGCTGCAAGCGAATCATCAGAAGTTACAACAGCATCAAATTCGATACCTTTATTATAAAGATAATTAAGGTATTCCTTGGCGTGCGAAATGTTCTTGCCACATAGATGTCTGTAATCTTCAGGAAGCGAAATGTCTGCTTCTTTCAAAGCTTTCATATATCCTGCATATTTGTTCATACCACTGTATGACTTGCTTGTGTATAAGTAGACTATATTACGATGTCCATTATTAATCAAGAGGTTAGTTGCATTATATATGGCAATTTCATCATTGCACATAACAGAATATATATTAGGTGCATCAAGGTATCCATTCACTAAGACAATAGGTATATCCTTAGCTGCATTAATTATGTAATCATTATTGTGGATATTGGTATTCTCAACAAACTGTGAACCGGCAAGTATTATGCCATCAACTCTTTTGCTTAACAGGAGTTCAAGATATTTCTTCTTATTAGTATAATCCTTACCTGTACAGCAGAGTATGGAGTCATAACCATGCTTTCTTAATTCCTGTTCAAGATAATATACAGCATTGGCAAGGTAAATATCAGAGGAGTCAATACACATTATACCTATGGTCTTCATTGTATTAAGTCCTAAGCCTCTTGCAAATACATTTGGTGTATAATCAAGCTCTTTCATAGCATCTAATACTTTGTTTCTTGTAGCTGATGATACTTTGGCATTACCATTAAGAACACGGGAAACAGTGGCAATAGATACTCCTGCTTTATTGGAAACATCATATATATTCATAAATTAACCTCATTCTTGTAAGCTCTGGACAACGCTTGCATTAATGTAATATATAGGTGCAGTTGATCATTAGGCCATTAATTATGATGAATAATTATAATTAACAGAATTGTGTAATTATAAAAGTAGTAAAATATCATAAAAAACACTTAATGTAAGCACTTACATATTGATAAACTGATTATACAATGGTATTATTATAAAAGCAAGTATGTAAAGTGTATTTTTATTGTACTTAATTATTACCATTAAAGAGTTGTGCAATTGTTTAGTAATGAGTGAAGAACAATAACTGATAATTAAATTTAACAGACAATAATGTATACAAAAATAAGTATTGACTAAAAATGTTTTTGAGTATATCATAATCTGTGAAAGATAATGAAAGCGCTTACATACGCTTTGGATACCATTTACTGGTTAAGAATGCGTAGTCCGGCAAAGCTGAGTGATACTGCGCTATAATAATGTTAAATATGGAATATCTTAATATTTTAATTAACACTGGGATATTTCATAGTCAGTGTCTACGCCCTGCGTGGAGCTGAGATGCCCTTAAAGTGGGCGGAATGGAGGAATAATATGCAGAGATTAAACAAGAGTATTACACATGCAGTTGACAGACCTGTAAAGGTTATGCAGTTTGGTGAAGGTAACTTCCTTAGAGCATTCGTAGATTATATCTTCGATGTTACTAACGAAAAGACAGATTTTAATGGTGGTGTTGTTATCGTTAAGCCAATCGAGTTTGGTACACTTGAAAGATTCCACGATCAGGAATGCCAGTACACACTTCAGTTAAGAGGTTTCGTAGATGGACAGCCTAAGGAAATCACACGTCAGATTACATCTGTTGTTGATGCTGTAGCAGCTATCGAAGATTATGACAAGTACATTGAATATGGTACAAGTGAAACACTTAGATTTATCGTTTCTAATACAACAGAAGCAGGTATCGTATTTGACGAGACAGATAACGATCCTAATGCTCGTCCTCCTAAGACATATCCTGGTAAGCTTACACAGCTTCTTTACAAGAGATACCAGAAGTTCAACGGAGCAGCAGATAAGGGACTTATCTTACTTCCTTGCGAACTTATCGCTGATAATGGTATCGAATTAAAGAAGTGCATTATGAAGTTTATAGAACTCTGGGGTCTTGAAGATGGATTCAAGGACTGGGTTAACAATTACTGCTCATTCTGCCCAACACTTGTTGATAGAATTGTTCCAGGTTATCCAAGAGAAGATGCTGCTAAGCTTTGCGAAGAGTGGGGCTATGAAGATCAGCTTATCGACAGAGCTGAGGTATTCGGTCTCTGGGTTGTAGAAAGTGATTCTAACCTTCCACTTGAACAGCTTGAGAAGGAACTTCCATTCAAGGAAGCTGGACTTAATGTAGTATTTACAAAGGATCATCATCCATATAAGGAAAGAAAGGTAAGAATCCTTAATGGTTCACATACATCATTCGTATTAGCATCATTCCTTGCTGGTAACGATAACGTAGAGAACTCTATGAAGGATCCAGTTATCAGAAAGTATATGGAAGAAACACTTTACAATGAAGTTATTCCTACACTTTCACTTTCTAAGGAAGATTGTGAAGAATTCGCTAAGGCTGTTATCGACAGATTCCTTAACCCATTCGTAGATCACAGATTATTAAGCATTTCACTTAACTCTGTATCTAAGTGGGAAGCTAGATGTCTTCCTTCATTCTTAGGATACGTTAAGAAGTTTAACAAGCTTCCTAAGTACCTTACATTCTCTATCGCAGCACTTATGAGCTTCTATACATCACAGACAGAAGCTGAGTTCAACGGTGGTATTGTATTAAAGGGTGACAGAAACGGTGAAGAGTACAACATCACAGATGATAAGGCTGTACTTGATTTCTTCAGAGATAACTCTGGTAAGACACCAGCTGAATTCACACACGCTTACTTAAGCAATACTAAGTTCTTCGGTGGCGAAGACCTTACTAAGGTTCTTGACCTTGAAGAAGTTATCACAGGATATATTACAGATATCAGAGAAAGAGGTATGAGAGCTGTAGTTAACGATTTAGCTCTTGATGATGAAAAGTTAGCATAATTGCATTGGCAGTTTGCAGCAAAGTATTCATAAGCCTTAGCTGAATATAAGTTTCAGCATTGATTTATATCGTATTTTAAAGCATTAATAAGGGCGGGTGTTCTTTTTCATCCGCCCTTAAGTTATGTAAGAGGTATTGTGTATTTATACCCTTTTATTGTTATAATAAAAATGTTATGATGTGAATGTAATCATTGAATTTCATAATTCTATGATGTACGTGGTTAATGGTACATAGAGATTATATTAATTACAGGAGGTAGTTATGCAGGATTTTATTAAGATTAATAAAGATGATAATGTTGCAGTAGCTCTTAAGCCAATCGCTAAGGGCACAACACTTAATGTTGCTGGTACAGAAGTTACTACAATAGAAGATATCCCTCAGGGACATAAGTTTGTTATCAAGCCTATCAAGAAGGGTGATGCAGTTATAAAGTATGGTTTCAGAATCGGTTTCGCACAGTCTGATATTGAAGTTGGTGGCTGGGTTCATACACACAACTTAAAGACAGCTCTCGGTGAACTTCTTGAATACACATACAATCCAGAAGGACATAAGGACGTTGAGCCAACAGAGGAAGCGTTCTTTGAAGGATATATGCGTGAAAATGGTACAGTTGGTGTAAGAAATGAAGTATGGATTATCCCAACAGTTGGCTGTGTTAATTCAATAGCAAGAGCAATCGAAGCTACAGCAAGAGCTAACAAGCCAGAAGGTGTTGATGAAGTTGTTGCTTTCCCACATCCATACGGATGTTCACAGGTAACAGAGGATCAGGAGAATACAAGACACGTACTTGCTGACCTTATCAACCATCCTAATGCTGGTGCAGTACTTGTACTTGGTCTTGGTTGCGAGAACAGCCGTATTGAAGTTCTTAAGGATTATATCGGTGAAGTTAACCCAGACAGAGTTAAGTTCTTACAGGTTCAGGATGTAGAAAATGAGCAGGAAGCTGCTGAAGGTATTATGAAGGAACTTATGTCTTACGCTGCTACATTTAAGAGAGAAAAGGTTAGTGCTAAGCATCTTATCGTTGGTATGAAGTGCGGTGGTTCTGATGGTTTATCAGGTATCACAGCTAACCCAACAGTAGGTCTTTTCTCAGATATGCTCGTATCTAAGGGTGGTACAACTATCCTTACAGAAGTTCCAGAAATGTTCGGTGCAGAGACTATCCTTATGAATAGATGTGCTAACAAGGAACTTTTCGAGAAGACAGTTCACCTTATCAATGACTTTAAAGAGTACTTCATCAAGAATGGTCAGGAAATCTATGAGAATCCATCACCAGGAAACAAGGATGGTGGTATCACAACACTTGAAGATAAGTCACTTGGATGTACACAGAAGTCTGGTTCATCACTTGTAAAGGGTGTATTAGCTTATGGTGAAAGAGTATCTGATAAGGGACTTAACCTTCTTAGCGCACCTGGTAATGACCTTGTTGCTTCAACAGCTTGTGCAGCAGCAGGAGCACAGATGGTTCTTTTTACAACAGGACGTGGAACACCATTTGCATCACCAGTACCTACAGTAAAGATTGCTACTAACTCAAGACTTGCTGGCAATAAGAGCAACTGGATAGACTTCAACGCAGGAAGAATTGTAACAGATGACCTTCCACTTGAAGATGCAGCTAAGGAACTCTTCCAGCTTGTATTAGATGTTGCTTCTGGTAAGAAGGTAAAGGCTGAAATCGCTGGCTTCCACGATTTAGCTATCTTTAAGCAGGGTGTAACTCTCTAATTAACAAATTTTAAGGATTGTGTTAATTGTTTTTCAGAGGCAGTTGTGTATCTTTCAGATTTTGCGTGGCTCTGAATAACAGCATATAAATATAGTGACATATAAGATTAAGGCGGGCAGATATTTACATTTCTGTCCGTCTTATAATGTGTCTGTGAATGCTGCTTATACGGAATGTGTCAGTGATATGTTTCATATATGCAGAGATTATAGTAATGTGTGTTCGAAACCTTCCACACATAAAACAAAACTAAAGGAGAATAAAATGGATACATTAAATCAAGGTAAAGAGGATAAGAATAAAGATATTATTGAAAATAATAATAAAAATAACAGCGGTAATAGAAATACTAAAAGTGCACAGTTTAAGGTTGCGTTTATTACACAGGCGGCCGTGATTGCGGCACTTTATGTTGTGCTTGTTATTATGTTTAACTATTGCAGCTTCGGACCTATACAGTTCAGAATAGCAGAGGCACTTACAATTCTGCCATATTTTACATCAGCGGCGATACCGGGATTGTTCGTAGGTTGTCTGTTATCTAACATCTTAGGCGGTGCGGCTATATGGGATATAATATTTGGAAGCATTGCGACACTTATCGGCGCAATAGGAACTTATGCGTTAAGGAAGAATAAGTGGCTTGCACCATTACCACCAATTATTGCGAATACACTTATAGTACCATTTGTATTAAGATATGCTTATGGTTCAGAGGGGATATTTGCTATGTTCTTTGTGACAATCGGAGCAAGCGAATTCATTGTGTGTGGTGTTATTGGAATGTTGCTTTTATTCGCACTTAATCCGGTGAGAAACGTGATATTTAAGGGCGTGGAGTAAGATATAGACCGATATGGCAGAGTATAAATCATATAAATAGAAAATACAAAAATATAATATAAAAAGAAATATAAAAAGACTTTCGTTGGGAATGTAGTTGAAAGGTTGATGTAACCATTGGGGAGATTTCTAACGGAAGTCTTTTTGAATTTCAGCGTTTGCATAGACCGTCAAGATATGCTTTGAGTAATTTTTTATTTTGAACAGATAATTCTTTATAGGTGTTAAGTAATTCTTCTTCATCATCGGAAAGTAATTCATTTCTTAAAGGATTGCTTTCAAAAGAAAAGAATTCGGATAAGCTTATATTAAAACCGTGGCATATTTTTTCTAAAGTTACCATAGTAGGACAGGTTTGCCTGTTAAAAATGTTATTAAGGCTTGAATATGGAATATCAGATTGCTTAGCTAGTTTGTATAAAGACCAATGTTTAAATGTAAGCAATTGTTGTATCCTGTCAAGTACGTCCTGTTCTATCATTATATCCTTCATATTATCTGGTGTAGCAACAAGAAGATGACACAGAAGCTGCGAAAGAAACTTCGGAGTTAGACGAACAATCACAATTAAAGTGTTTCAAAATCTAGGGGTATATGTTATATGCTATTTAATGACATCGATCTTTTAAATATATTCAAAATATTCCAACAATTTCCTATATTCATCCTGCGAGGCACGGCAGGTTTCTAGTAAATAACCTTTTTCATCATTGTATTCATTTAAGCCTCGTCTATAATAATCTTTCATAGTATCATCAATAATAAAAGGGCAGATGTTATTTTTCAGACATTCTTTAAACATTATAAGTCTGCCAACACGTCCATTTCCGTCCTGAAATGGGTGTATTTTTTCAAATTTATAATGAAAATCAATTATATCCTCAAAGGTTATATTGCTGTTTTCCCTATAGTCTTTTAATAGACTCTTGATAGCGGCGGGGACTTTGGAAGGGTGTGTTGTTTCAATCATATCACCAATGACATTAGGGCGTTTCTTATAATCGCCAACTGCAAACCATTCTTTTTGACTATCCGTTGTTCCGCTTTTTAATAAGAGATGAATATGTTTTATAATATCTTCGGAAAGTTCTTTATCCGCAATTTCTAAAATATAATCAAAACATCTGAAATGATTAACAGTTTCTATGATGTCATCTACTTTTTCAACGCCATCAGTAATACCTATAGTCTTTGTTTCATAGATACTTCGTGTCTGTTCTTCTGTCAACCGGCTTCCTTCCATATGATTTGAATTATAAGCTATGCGTATCTGGGTCTGATGATATAGACCCCCTTTTAGTTTCATTTCCATTTCTTCACGAAGTCTGAAAAGAGTAGTATTTTTATCAATTTCTTTTTCATATGACAGAATAGCACCGGGCTGGCAGTCAAAAAAATCGCAAAGACTTTGAATTGTTGACATTGAAACATCTTCATTTTTGGAGAGTTTTGCCATAGTTGCTGAGGAAATTCCAATTTTATTTTTTAGCTTTTCTTTTGTGATTTCCTGTTCTTCCATTAGTAGAAATAATTTTTTGTATGAAATCATAGAATACCACCTTTCTGTACATACATAGTATATTATATATATTTAGATTTGTAAATATTTAATGTTTAGATATTGAAAGCAATATAATTTCACTAATTTGGTAGTTGCTGTAAAGGCATTTTGTGGGTATAATATATATAGATATAATTATTAGTATATGAAGGGATACGATATAAAACTTTTGATAAGAAATTAAATAAATTATTGAAAAACAATTAATATAATGAAAAAGGACTGTCATCATAAATGACAGTCCTTTTTATGGTGGTGTATATTTATATACACGCCTGAAAATAAAACAACCCATCCTCAGTAAAGAAATCATATACACCGTTATATTTCTCAATCACAGATATTATGCTTCTAATACCGATACCGTGGCCGGCTTTATCCGATACAGGAGTATTATTTACAAATATAGGTTCAACAGCATAAGTATTGGTGATATTAATACATAATTTATTGTTTTTATCAAACAACTTTACTGTGATAATACGGTTTGAATTAACCTCGCCGTAGTCAGAAGCAGTGTCGGATATGCTGCTATATGAATTATTAATAGATGTCTTGGCTGTCTGTACAAGCTTGCAGGCATTTATGGCATTTTCAAGTGCATTTGCAAATAGACTGCAAAGGTCAGTTGGCTTGTAGTCAGCAAGGTTGGCGGCAGTAACTGACACTTGTGTGGTGATATTATATTTGTCAGCTTTGGCAATATAGGAAGATAATATAAGGTTGACAGCTTCATTAGCGCAGTATCTCGTTATTTGGCTGTTGTTAAGACTGGTACATATCTCCCTGATATAATCCTGTGCCTGTGCGTAGCTGTTATCATTAAGACAGCTTTGTATAAAGTTCATATGGTGTCGAAGGTCGTGGCGGTATATAGCTGCCTGTTTTTGATAGTCTGATAACTGGGTAATCTCTTTTTCTGCCTGTGCAGCTGCGGCCAAGAGAATGATATTTTCACGCTCGGCGGTATTTTTCTTATTTAACAGAGCCAGTATAACTGTTGATAATATAAAATAGAGTATGACAATAAAGCTGTCCATAAATTCTATAACAACAGCTTCTCCGCGGTATAACAGGTCTGTGTATACAGTGAATGCGTACTCTAAAATATAATAAGTAAGAGGCAGGAGAAAGAACATTGATATAATGGTCTTTGATTCGTTCTTAAGCCTTATTATGTAAGGAGAAATGTATTTAATTACAATAAATATAAGTGGGATTGTAATAATAATAGTTACAATATCTGATATCATAGGAATATCTTTGAAAATGTAAGCGGCAGCAGTGCCGAACCATTTTCTTGGGGTACACATAAGATAAGCCGACAGAACTGCAATTGATGAAATGTATATATTCTTATGGCAGACAAATCTTATGACAAGAATTAAAGGTATATGTATAAGGAAAGGATAGCTTTTATAAAGCACATTCTGACCAAGTAGCAGATAGCATACAGCCTGAAATAACGCAAATGTGAGAGTTGTATATATAAACAGCTTATGGTTATCTTCCAAGCGTATATCAGCAAAATAAAATGATACAATAATGCCAAAGATAAGAACAAAGATATAATTAATAAGATTTAATAAAGTAGAAATATCCATATAGCCCCCTGTTATTCTTCCATCTGGAAAGTTAAATACTGCTTCTTGATTTCAACGACACGGCGTTGTGCCAATGGAACTGTTTTGTTATTGCTCAGATGAATTTCATTACTAATAATAGTACTTATGTAGTTCATATTTACAATATATGAACGGTGTGGAAGCGTAAATTCTTTGTGAATACTAAGTGTATCACATATTGAGGAGAATACGTCGGTTGATGTTATGTGTTCTCCATTTTTAAGATGAATAGTTACCTTGCGGTTTAATGCTTCCGCATAGACAATATCAGCTGTACGGATTTTGTGTATACCTGAATTGTTCTTAATAATTATGTTGTTTGTCTGTTCGATGTTAAAGAAGTCTATTAAATCATCAAGCGTAGTATACAGGCGTTCTTTGTTCACGGGCTTTAACAGGTAATTAAATGCCTTGACTTCATAGCTGTCTACTGCAAATTCGGAAGATGAAGTTAAGAATATTATAGGTGCGGCTTTATCAAAGGTACGGATTTCCTTAGCGAGTGCAAGTCCGTTCATTACTGGCATAATAATGTCAAGAAAATATATGTCAAACTTCTCAAATCCAGCAGTAGAAGCAAGCTCGACACTGCTATTATAATATTTCACTGTGAAGCTGATATTAGATGAGGCTTCATAATTATCTAAAAGTTCTCTTATTATACCTAATTCGTATTGGTCATCATCACATACGGCAATCTTCATAGTAATCTCCACTTCTAACAATTAATACTTACGTTATTATATATTTCTTTTTGATAAAATTCCATAGAAATTTACATTGTTCGCGTTGAAAAATGTAGGTTGATATGATAAATAGTGTTAATTAGCTGATTTATTTCAATTATTGTGTTATATAACTGAAAAAGGAGGTATACGGAATTCTGTATACCTCCTTTTTATGCTTAAAAGCATAAGTTTAAATGGATTAACTAAAACAATGTTTAATTATCTCTGAACTCTGGCACCAGCTCCACCAACGATACCTTCAACTTCCTTAAGAGAAGCCATTGTTGTATCACCAGGAGTTGTCATAGCTAATGCACCATGAGCAGCACCATAGTTAACAGCCTTTTCAGCGTCTTCAAATGTCATAAGACCATATACAAGACCTGAAGCGAATGAATCACCGCCACCAACTCTATCCATGATTTCAAGTCCATCATACTGAGCAGCTTTGTAGATTTCACCATCAGCCCAGCAGATTGCTGACCAGTCATTAACTGTAGCTGTCTTAACCTGACGAAGAGTTGTAGCAACAGCCTTGAAGTTAGGGTATGTAGCAGCAGCTTCGTTAATCATCTTCTTGTAACCATCAAGGTTAAGAGTCTTAAGGTTCTCATCGTTACCTTCGATTTCGAAACCAAGGCAAGCTGTGAAGTCTTCTTCGTTACCAATCATAACGTCAACATACTTAGCAACTTCCTTATTAACTTCCTGAGCCTTAGCTAAACCGCCAATAGCTTCCCACATAGATGGTCTGTAGTTAAGATCGTAAGATACGATTGTACCGTACTTCTTAGCTGCCTTACAAGCTGCAATAACAGTTTCACAAGCCTGTTCAGAAAGAGCAGCATAGATACCACCTGTATGTAACCAACGAACACCTAAGCCACCATCGCTCTTGTTCTTGAAGATGTAATCAAAGTCGAAATCTTCTGGAGTAGCCTGAGAAATAGCTGTGTTAGCTCTATCTGAGCAACCCTTGGCACCACGGATACCGAATCCTCTTTCTGTGAAGTTGAGACCATTTCTGCAAAGACGACCGATACCATCTGTCTTCTTCCAGCAGATAAGGGATGTATCAACACCACCCTGTTCGATGAAGTCCTTCATAAGAAGACCTACTTCGTTATCAGCGAAAGATGTGATAACAGCAGTTCTCATACCGAAGCACTTGTGAAGACCACGGATAACGTTATATTCTCCGCCACCTTCCCATGCTCTAAAGCTTCTTGCTGTACGAATTCTTCCTTCACCTGGATCAAGACGAAGCATTACTTCACCTAAAGATACAGCATCAAATGTGCATTCTTCAGCTGGTCTTAAATTTAATTTCATTTTTTAGATACCTCCAAATAAATTTTTACATAATCATATTAACATATAATTTAGATTTAATCTATATATTTAAGTAAAGTTTTGTATAAAGCTGTCAATTTTCCACTGATTAAAAAGAATATTGGTAAGTTACATTATATATAAATTGAAATATAATGTATTATGTAAGATGTAATGCAATTTATAAAAAGTGAAATGTTAAAAAAATATACATAATTATTGAAAATAGAACTTTTTGCTTATTGAAAATATTGTGGAGATATTGTAAAATATTTCTAAAATAGTATACCAATGAATAATATTTATGAAATGAGGCATATATATGAGCAATATCAAGAAGTTAAGAAAACTCAAAATCCAATGGAAAATATTGCTTTCAGCAATGCTTGTTATATTCGTATTTGGCGGATATATGGTATTTGCTAAAGCTGATTCCAGTGTCACTGTATCAGTGACAACGACAGCAACAATTGTTAATCAGGGCACAGAGTCGAACAGCATCGTGGCAACTATGTCGGGAAGAGATGAGAATAATGTCAGTCAGGATTCACCGGATAATTATAAGCCGGCAGTAAGAAATCTTAAATGGACAGTATCCAACTCTGATATTATTAAATTTGTCGTAAGTGATAGTGCGGGAACTAAATATGCAGACACAGCAGAAGGCACTGCCAATCCTACAATATATGGTAATAGAGCAGGTAAGGCAACAATTACGGCTACATATTATACTAAGGCTTACGGACCAGACGGTAGCATTACTTATGAAGAAGAGCTTGGAAATGACTCTGTAGATATCATCGTTCCTTTAAAGATTAACAGCTTTAAGGCATACAGAAATGGTGTAGAGCTTACAAAAGAAGAAATGCTTTGTTATCAGGTAGGAGATATTATTGAGATAACATCTAATGCCAATGATAATAATAAAATATTTGTTGAAACAGACAATGATAAGACAGGAAGTCTTTCTAAAGATGGTATTGTAGAGAAAGTATCATCTTCAGGTGCTAAAGTAACACTTAAGATTGTCGGTGGTGGTAGAACTAATCTTAAAGTAAGAACAGCAGATGGTGATGGTATCAATTCTCTTACAGCAACATACCAGATAACATCAAAGGTCGAATACACTGATGGAGTTGCTAACTCAGAAGGACATTCTATTCAGAAGCTTTCTGATGGTACAAGATTTATTACATTATCAGATAAAGATTTTGAAGACTTTAAAGAAGAAGCAATTCCTTCTAATATTAAGTATCCAGCAACAGCAGGTGTTACATATGTATCATCAGATACAGACGTAATTACATATAAGGCTGGCAGCGTAAAAGGTGTTAACGCAGGTGTAGCCCAGGCAACAGCAGGTGTTGCAAGTATTGATGTACAGGGTAACATAGGCTGGGCGACCAAAGATGTAGTTAATGTTGTTGTACCATTTAAGAAGCTTGGCAATGATGTAAGCAATATGAATGTGGGTGACTCAATACAGCTTAAGACTTCTGCTAAATCAACAGAGGTTACCTGGTCAACATCTGATAACAGCGTACTTCAGGTTGATGCAACAACAGGTCTTGTTACAGCAATGGGAGCTGGTAAAGCTACTATATATGCAACAAGAGTTGACGATGAACTTTCAACAAAGTACAAGCTTAATAATCAGCTTTCTTATGAGATTACAGTTATCGATGGATTTGGCTTAAGCCTTACATCAATGAGTGTTAATATAGGTGATACACAGAACCTTGTGGCACTTGTAACTAATAATCCTAGCAAGGATGATATTACATTTACAGTAGAGAATCAGCCAGATGCAGCAGGAGTTGTTCCAACTGAGACTTTAATTAATGTAGTTCAGTCAGAAGACGGAAGAACATTCAAGGTAACAGGTATTGCATCAGGTATAGCACATATTAAGGTGACACAGAATGTTAATGGCGTTATTAAGAAAGCAACCTGTGTTGTATATGTTACAACACCAGTGGGTGAGATTACTATTAATCCTTCATCACTTACAGTAGACAGAGGTTCATCTGATACTGTACAGCTTATATTTAACCCATCAGCACCAACTAATAATAAAGTATTATGGTCATCATCTAATACAGATGTTGCAACAGTAGAAGGTGACAGCTATACAGCTACAATTACTGGTGTATCTGGTGGTACAACAACAATTACGGTCATAACAGAAGACGGACTTAAAGTAGCAACTTGTGATGTATATGTAAGAGAACCTGTAACAGGTCTTGTACTTAATGCAACAACAGTTGAATCATCGATGGCAGTTGGTCAGTATCAGCTCGTTGCAACTGTTCTTCCAGCAGGCGAAGGTGTTGACCGTGCTGTAACATGGACATCATCAGATCCATCGGTTGCAACAGTAGATGAGAATGGTCTTGTTAAGTATGTTAAGCCAGGATATTGTACAATCGTATGTAAGACAACAGATGGAGCATATATAGCTACTTGTAACTTTATCATAAGCATACCAGTAGAGCAGATTAAACTTGATTATACTGATGAGATAATGTCAATAGGCAGTACATTAAGAATTACAGCAGAGGTTCTTCCGGTAACAGCTACTAATAGAACAGTAGTATGGGAATCTTCTAATACTAATGTGTGTATCGTAGATTCTAATGGTCTTGTAGAGGCAGTTGGAACAGGAAGCTGTACAATCCTTTGTAAGTCATTGGACGGTAACTACACAGCAATGTGTAATATATATGTTAAACAGCCTGTAACACAGGTTATACTTAATACAACAGATATAACTGTAAGACAGGGTCAGGTATTCTGGCTTAATGCTACTTGTCTTCCAGAGAATGCAGATAATAAGATTATCAGCTGGGAAAGCCGTGATGAGAGCGTGTGTACAGTTGAGAGCGATGGTAAGGTTACAGCAGTAGGTGCTGGTACAACATCTATTATTGCAACCAATGTTGATACAGGACTTACAGCGTATTGTGTTGTAACGGTTACACAGCCGGTAACAGGAATTTCGCTTAACTCAGATTATCAGGAATTATGGGTTGGAGCTAAATATGCAATCATACCGGTAGTTGAACCTTATGATGCTGAGAATAAGAATGTAACATACCTCTCAAGTGACCCAACAGTAGCAACAGTAGATGAGAACGGTGTTGTTACAGCATTAAAGGGTGGAAGTTGTATAATTGAAGTGACAACCGAAGTTAATAAGTTAACGGCGGCGTGTACGATTGTAGTAAAAGAGTATGTATCATCAATAACTCTTAGTGAAACTGATAAATTTATGAATGTTGGTTCAACAGGAACGCTTGTTGCTTCTGTTGGAACGGATACAGCTACTAATAAGAATATAGTATGGTCATCTTCTAATTATGATATATGTTATGTAGATGGCAATGGTAACTTAAGTGCCAACTCAGTTGGTAATGCAGTTATTACAGCAACAGCGGCAGACGGAAGTGGTGTTAGTGCTTCTTGTATTGTAAAGGTTGTTGATCCTGTAATAGGAATTACAGTTGAACCAGATACAGTAAGGCTTCTTGTTGGTGATTCAGCTAAGGTTACAGCAGTCATAACACCAGATAGTGCAACTGTCAAAGATGTATCATGGACATCATCTAATGAAGCTATTGCAACAGTAGATGAGTCGGGAGAAATATTTGCCCTTAGTACTGGTAAATGTAAGATAACAGCTACATCACAAGACGGTAACGAAGTTAAGGGTGTATGCTGGGTATATGTAACACCAGTTGTTAACATATCATCATTAAGAATTAACTCTAAAGAAATATATATGCTTTCTGGACGAGCTAGACAGTTATCAGTAATTGTAAGACCTGTTAATAATACAGATTCTTATGAGTGGTATTCAACAGATACAGGAATTGTACAGGTAGACCAGAATGGTGTAATCACAACCGTTGGTCCTGGTACTGCAGATGTGTTTGTTATAAGCAATAACAGCAGTGTAGAAGCTTCATGTACGGTACATTCGCTTGCTATGAGTACATCACGAGTGAGATTGGAGCAGTACGATAGATTTAATCTAGATGTAATAGGTACAGAAGATGCTGTTACCTGGAGAAGTTCTAATCCAAGAGTATGTACGGTTTCATCATCAGGTGAAGTTATAGGTAGACGGGCAGGAACAGCTACAGTAACAGCTACAGTTCATAATAAGACACTTAGCTGTACAGTAACAGTTACTAACATCAGGTAATACTGCTGGGAAATTTCAATTCTTGATATAAGCTTTAAAGATATTATAGAACTTAAAGATGGTTATGCCAGACATTCAAGTCTGGCATAACCATTCTTTATATAATATTTTGGCTGTTATCAGAACATAATGGAACTGACTGTAATAATAAACGGCTTATAGAACAAAATAGACAATATAAAAAGAAACAGGCACTATAAGATTATTCTTATGGTGCCTGTTCTTTATTATTTAATATGAGGGGGAGATAGAAAGAATTAACTTTGCTATCTGATTATTAATATAACCTGTAATTGTGTGCAAAGTATGTCTTATTTGTGAAAGAACGATAAAAAGAATTAAGAAAATAATAAAATAATATATATCAAATGGGTAATGGCTATAAAGTTCAAAAAGTTTAATTTGTTAATTTATTGATTATTGAGTATCAATATGTTAGAATTTATTAGTTAAAATATAAAGGCAGGGGAATAAGTATGAATAGCAATGACAAAGATGAGTTAGATAATGAGTTAATTAAATCAATGAAAAAGCTTGTTGAAGAAGAAACTAACGTTGCTAAAGCGTTCATAGATACTCAGAACGAGTTATCGGATGAAGATGATGAGTTGGCTGATGAAACAATGGGTAAGACAAGAGTTATACCTAAGGTCACAGATGATATGCTCACTAAAGTAAGTGATGCTACAATTAATATCAGTGATTTGAATGCAGACAAAAAACTTCAATCTAATAAAGAACAGAATAATATAGATGATACCAGCAGAGTAAAAGAATACAACAAAGCCAGGGAGTCAGAGCCGATAAAAGATTATAATATGACCAAAGACTCTGAAAAGCCAAAAGAACACAATACAGTTAGAAATTCTGAAAAGATAAAAGAATATAATAAGGCAGAACAGCAGGATAAGTGTTCTGATGCACATATGGATAATGGTAATAATGAGAAAGATGACAGCGTGCAGGAAAAGGATAAGAAGCCTATGGATGCTAAGAGGAAAAAGATGATTATAGCTGTTTCCTGTGTAGTAGCTGCTTTAGTAGTTATTATAGGTATAGTTGTCGGAGTTGTTCTTAATAATAAGAATAAGAATTCGTTCCAATATAATTATGATAAAGGAATGGGTTCTTATCAGAACAAGGATTATGATAATGCTATTAAGTATCTTGCTAAAGCTTCCAAGTTATCTGAAGGCAAGAAAAATGTAGATTTAAAATATACATTGTATCAGTGTTATGCTGCAACAGATAATACAGATATGTCAATTGAAGTGTTAAAGGATATTTTATCATTTGATGAGAATAATGAGAAAGCTATAAAAGCATTAGCTTCAATATATAATACTAAGAAAGATGGAACAAGTCTTAATAAGCTTATTAAATATTATAAGGATAAACAGGGTTACAAATATCTTACAGATTATGTTGTTGAAACCCCTAAGCCATCAGTTGAAGCTGGAAGCTATGATGATGTGATTAAGTTACAATTTACAGAGAACAGCAGTTCAACAATATATTACACAACAGATAAGACTGAGCCAGATAAGAAAAGTAAACGTTACACAGGTACAGCAATAGAAATACAGAGTGGTACTACTACAATAAAGGCTATTGCTATTAGTGACATAGGAGTGTGCAGTGATGTTGTGGAGCTGGAGTATACAGTTGACTTTAAGAAGCCATCTGCACCAACAGTAGGTCCTGCCTCAGGAACATATGAGGAAGGACAGACTGTGACAATAGATAATATTCCAGTTGGCAGTACAGCGTATTATACATTAGATGGTTCTACACCAACTAAGAATTCGGAGGAATACTCTGAACCATTTACAATTCCAACAGGTAATAATGTAATATCTGTTGTTATAATTGATTCGCATAACCAGTCAAGCAGTGTTGTTAAGCGTAACTATGTTGTCAACAAGGCTAAGACATATGTATATAATGAGGCACTTGAGATATTAAAAGGAAAGCTTATATCAAAGGGAGTGCTTAAGTCAGATGGAACTACAGCTGCTGATGGTTCTACAGTTACATTTGTATATCAGTCAAGGACAACTGTAGATGGAGTTGAGATGTTCGTTGTAAGATATGATGTGACATCTAAGACGGGAAAGACTTCTACAGCTGGTTATTATGGTGTCGCGACTAAGACAGGTGACTGCTATACAGTGACACAGAATGGCGGAGCATATAGTGCAGCCGCATATAATTAAGTTTTGATGTGTGATTAACACTTCAGATAATATATAACTGAAAGGGGTAATAAAATGTACAAGATTCTTAAGGCTGAAAAATTAGCAGAAAAGATTTTTCTTATGGATGTTGAAGCACCAAGAGTTGCTAAGCACTGTGAACCTGGCCAGTTCATAATTGTTAAAATGGATGAAAAAGGAGAGAGAATTCCTCTTACAATCTGTGATTATGACAGAGAAGCTGGAACAATAACAATTGTATTCCAGATAGTAGGAGCATCAACAGAAAAAATGTCTCACCTTAAAGCAGGTGATGCTTTTAGTGATTTCGTTGGTCCATTAGGATGCCCTTCAGAATTAATTCACGAGAATATTGAGGATTTAAAGAAGCAGAATATCGTATTTATAGCAGGTGGTGTAGGTACAGCACCAGTATATCCTCAGGTAAAATGGCTTCATGAGCATGGTGTAGATGTTGATGTTATCGTTGGAGCTAAGAACAAAGACCTTATCTTATTAGAAGAAGAGATGAAGGCAGTGGCAGGTAATCTTTATATAACAACTGATGATGGCAGCTATGTAAGAAAAGGTATGGGTACAGATGTACTTAAAGATCTTTATGCACAGGGTAAGAAGTATGACAAATGTATAGCGATTGGACCATTGATTATGATGAAATTCGTCTGTCTTTTAACTAAGGAATTAGGTATACCTACAGTTGTAAGTATGAACCCTATTATGGTTGATGGTACAGGTATGTGTGGTGCATGCAGACTTCAGGTTGGTGATGAGATTAAGTTCGCTTGTGTAGACGGACCGGAGTTCGATGGACATTTAGTAGACTTTGACCAGGCTATGAAACGTCAGCAGACATATAAGACAGAAGAGGGCAGAGCTATGCTTGCAGCCCTTGAAGGAGATACACATCACGGTGGATGTGGACAATGTAATTAATCAACGGAAAAGAGGTATATATAATGGATGTTATGAAGAAAGTTCCAGTAAGGGAACAGGCTCCAGATGTAAGGAATAAGAACTTTGATGAGGTATGCCTTGGATATAATGCAGAAGAGGCACAGGAAGAAGCAACACGTTGCCTTAATTGTAAGAATGCTAAATGTGTACAGGGATGTCCAGTATCAATCAATATTCCGGAATTCATACATAATGTAAAAGAAGGTAATTTTGAAGAAGCTTACAAGGTTATTGGAAAGTCATCTGCATTACCTGCTGTATGTGGTCGTGTATGTCCACAGGAAACACAGTGTGAAGGTCAGTGTATAAGAGGAATTAAGGGCGAAGCTATATCAATTGGTAAGCTTGAAAGATTCGTAGCTGACTGGGCTAGAGAGAACAATGTATCACCAGAGATGCCAACAGAGAAGAAGGGTAAGAAAGTGGCTGTTATCGGTTCAGGTCCTTCAGGACTTACTTGTGCCGGTGACCTTGCTAAGATGGGATATGATGTTACAATATTTGAAGCACTTCACGAAGCTGGTGGAGTATTAGTATATGGCATTCCAGAATTCCGTCTTCCAAAGAAGACAGTTGTTGCATCAGAGATTGAAAATGTTAAGAAGCTTGGCGTTAAGATTGAAACTAACGTAGTAATCGGTAAGTCAATGACAATTGACCAGCTTATTAATGAAGAAGGTTTTGATGCTGTATTTATCGGCTCAGGTGCTGGTCTTCCAAGATTTATGGGTATCCCAGGAGAAAATGCTAATGAAGTATTCTCAGCTAATGAATACCTTACAAGAAGCAATCTTATGAAAGCTTTCAGAGAGGATTATGATACACCAATAGCAAGATTTAAGAAGGTTGCTGTCGTTGGTGGTGGTAACGTTGCTATGGATGCCGCAAGAACAGCATTAAGACTTGGTGCTGAGGTACATATTGTATACAGAAGAAGTGAGGAAGAACTTCCTGCAAGAGCAGAAGAAGTACATCACGCTAAAGAAGAGGGGATTATATTTGACCTTCTTACTAACCCAACAGAAGTCCTTACAGATGATAAGGGTAATGTTACAGGTATTAAGTGTGTTAAGATGGAACTTGGCGAGCCAGATGCTTCTGGAAGAAGAAAGCCTGTTGAAGTCCCTGATTCAGAATTCGTAATGGACCTTGATGCAGTTATTATGTCACTTGGTACATCACCTAACCCACTTATCTCATCTACAACTAAGGGTCTTGAGATTAATAAGAGAAAATGTATTGTAGCAGAAGAAGCTAATGGACAGACATCTAAGGAAGGCGTATACGCTGGTGGTGATGCTGTTACAGGTGCTGCAACAGTTATTCTTGCTATGGGAGCTGGTAAAGCTGCTGCTAAGGGTATTGATGAGTACCTTTCAAAGTAAGTAATTATATTTACAATAATAGTAAAAAGCTGTTGATTTATTATCAGTGTTTAGATAATAAACCAACAGCTTTTGCTTATCTTATGTTATAGCCTGATTATAGCTGGGTAATATTTAGCATTGACAGGCTGCGTGATTTTATAGCAGACTGTATGGTTCTATGGAAGCCAGTGTTTTTATAAAGCTGATTGTATGCTTTTTATAGAAGCCTGTATATTCTTTTTGTTTTTGTAAAGTTGATTTACATATTGAAAATGCTGTCAATGTATTTATCAGAGATAGTGTCACATAACCCTTCAGACGTGTCAGGGAACTGTTTCATAATAGCATTTTTGATGTAATCACTTCTGTTGAAATATTTCATTTCTTCTGCAATATCATTGTTGTAAGAACCTTCAATGTCTTCTTTGGTTACATTGTCATTAAGCCAGTTGATAATAGTGTCCGTTGCTTCATTTTCGATAGAGGCGTTTGACTTGATTTTCTTGGAATACTTTAAAGACCAGAAACCTATTGCGATAAATCCAACAAATAAAAGACCAAGAACAACATTTACAAGTATGAAATTAGAACTACCTTTTGTTACAAACTTTAATATTCCGATGTCATTAAGAATAAGAATTATAATTCCAGCAGCACCGCATACAAAAAAAGTTATTGCAGACGACAAGTTATCTTTATATTTGTCATCTGTTGACTCATACAGATTGCCAGAGTGCTGTAAAAGCTCAATGCCTTCTTCTTCCTCGATAATATTTTTGGCTTCTTTTTCAGAAATGCCAGATTGCTTAGCTTCGTCAATGATGTGTTCATCAACTGTATTGTCTGACTGTGAATTTAAGCTGCTCACAATAATCTCCTTTCTGTGTATATAAATAATATGTAATATGTAGCATTAAAATGCTTCGCGTAAATTAAACTATATATAAGCAGTAAAATGTGGTACTATTACCAGATGTAAGCAGAATGAAAATGCTGTCTGCTTATTAAAATATATACGCTTAATTACTATTTGGTTAATTATAAAGTATAAATGTGAAAAATTAAAGAACATGGGCAGAAAATTTAAAAGATTGATAATTAAAAAGGAGGTTATAGAAGATGAGCAAGGCTCTTATTGTTACAGGTGGAAGTATTAATGTTGCGTGGGCTAAGGAATGGCTTGATAATCAGACATTTGATTATTGCATAGCGGCTGACAGCGGGCTTGAGTATGCTGATAAGCTTGGATTGAAGGTGGATTATCTGCTTGGAGATTACGATTCAGTAGATAAAGATGTGCTTGACACATATAAGAGTAATACTGAATTTGAGACATATCCTAAAGAAAAAGATTATACCGACACACATCTTGCGATTATGACAGCACTTAAAAAGGGTGCAACAGACATATATATACTTGGTGCGACAGGAACAAGAATGGATCACACAATTACCAATATAGGAAATATGAAGGTGGTGGCTGATTGTGGAAAGGACTGCCATATAGTTGATGAACACAATTATATATATCTTTTAAGTGAGGCTGATGGAATACATATAATTCGTAAAGACAGCCAGTATGGAAGATATGTGTCAATTATTCCTATGTCAGAAAATGTCAGTTTAAGCCTTGAGGGATTTAAATATACGCTTGATAATTATGAATTAAAGCAGGGATTAAGTATATGCCAGAGCAACGAGGTAGAAGATGAACAGGGAATAATTAAGGTTCATAAAGGACTTATTATAGTTCTTGAAACAAAAGATTAATAACATATATGTCCTATGTGCAAAATTAATGAAAAATGCGTATGAAATTAACAAAATAACGTGGAAAGCAACAACAAATCTCTTGTAATTTAACTTACATTGTTATAAAATAAACAATAGTTGTTTGCATTAAGCAATATATAACAAAGAGGAGGTCTCGGTGATGAGTAATACTACACAGGCTTTATCAAGAATCGAAGCAATTCTTGATGATAGCAGTTTTGTTGAAATCGGAGCGGCTGTTACAGCAAGAGCAACAGATTTTAACATGCAGGAAAAAGACACTCCGGCAGACGGTGTTATTACCGGATACGGAGTAATTAATGGAAGTCTTGTGTATGTATACAGCCAGAATCCGGCAGTTTTAGGCGGTTCAATCGGCGAAATGCATGCAAAGAAGATTACAGGACTTTACGATATGGCTATGAAGATGGGAGCGCCGGTTATTGGCCTGATAGATTGTGCAGGATTAAGACTTCAGGAAGCAACAGACGCCCTTGACGGCTTTGGACAGATTTATAAGAATATGTCATTAGCTTCTGGAATTGTTCCACAGATTACAGCCGTATACGGTGAATGTGGTGGAGGTCTTGCTGTTCTTGCAGAACTTTCAGATTTCGTATTTGTGGAAGAAAAGAAGGCTAAGTTATTTGTTAACAGTCCTAACGCATTAGATGGCAACTATGAATCTAAGCTTGATACATCAAGTGCAGAATTTATGGCTAAAGCAGGTGTTGCAGATTTCATTGGTGATGAAGAAACAATCGCTAATGGAGTAAGACAGCTTGTATCAATGCTTCCATCTAATAATGAGGAAGGTGCTGTATACACAGATAATCAGGACGACCTTAACAGAGTATGCGCTGATATGTCAGCAGAGATAGCTGATGCTGCACTTGCTCTTACAGATATTTCAGATGATGGATTATTTGTAGAAGTTAAGGCTGAATATGCTAAGGAAATGGTAACTGGCTTCATTCAGCTTGATGGAGTTACAGTTGGTGCTGTTGCTAACAGAACAGCAATATATGATGAGAATGGCGAAAAGGCAGAAGAGTTTGCAGCTGTATTAACTACAGATGGAGCTTATAAGGCAGCCGAATTCGTAACATTCTGTAACGCATTTGAAATACCAGTGCTTTCACTTACTAATGTTAAGGGCTTTGAAGCTAATGTAAGAGCTGAGAAGACAATTGCCAAGGCAGCTGCTAAGTTAGTATATGCATTTTCTAACGCAGATGTGCCAAAGGTTAATGTAATTACAGGTGAAGCTTATGGAAGTGCATATGTAGCTATGAATTCTAAGTCAGTAGGTGCAGATATGGTATATGCCTGGTCACAGGCAAGCATCGGTATGATGGATGCTTCTTTAGCTGCTAAGATTATGTATGCTGATGAAATCGCAGCAGCAGATGATGTTACAGCTAAGATTAATGAAAAGGCTTCTGAATATGCAGCATTACAGTCAAGCGTTGAGCAGGCAGCTGCAAGAGGTTATGTTGATACAATTATTAACCAAGAAGATACAAGAAAGTACATTATTGCAGCATTTGAAATGTTGTTTGATAAAAGAGAGGTTCGTGCAGATAAGAAGCATGGCACAGTATAATTGAAGAGGTGATAATATGAAGAAAATTAAGTTTAAAAAGTTCTTAGTGTTATTCTCATTACTTATCTGTGTATTCTGTATGACAGCCTGCAGTTCATCTAATGGCACTATATCAACAGCAAGTGCCAAGACAGAATTAAAACAGCAGCAGCTTGATGCCAGTGAGGCTTATCTTGTAGACTGGGTTAAAGATATGATTACATATCTTGATAAGAATGATTCTGCTAAGATAACAGCGGATGCAGAGGCAGCTCAATCACTTACAATGGTAAATAATAAGTTATACATTGTTGACCAGAGTGGAATTAGTGTTAAGACAATAGCTTTTTATAATAGCTGGAATAGCACAAGAGGTGAGTTAGGTGCTTTAAAGAGTATCAATGAAATTAATGTAGAACTCAATAGCAAGACAGGTGAGTTATGTACTATTACAGTTGATACTTCATATGAGAAGAATGATAAATGTACATTTGAATTCGTAATTAATGATGACTATACACTTGAAAATGGTGCTATAAATCCATCATATACTACAGGACAGAAGATGTATAAAGCAGTAATGAATACTCTTATCGGTATGGGAACAGTATTCGTTGTACTTATATTTATTTCATTCATTATTTCATTATTTAAGTACATCAATAAGTTTGAGAACAAAAATAAGGCTAAGAATGAAGCATCTAATGATGCCCAGGGTGTTGATAATGCTATTGCTCAGATAGTTTCAAGCGAAGAGCAGGATGAAGAAGTTGATGATCTTGAACTTATAGCAGTTATAACAGCAGCTATTGCTGCATCAGAGAATACATCTACAGACGGACTTGTTGTTCGTTCAATCAGAAAGGTTAATAGCAGGAGGAAATAAATTATGAAGAATTATACAATAACAGTTAATGGTAATGTATATGATGTTACTGTAGAAGAAGGAACAGGAAGCACAGCAGGTGCAGCTAAGGCAGCAACACCAAAAGCAGCAGCTCCTAAGGCAGCACCAAAGGCTGCAGCACCAGCAGGCGCACAGGGTGCAGTAAAGGTCAATGCACCAATGCCTGGTAAGATTCTTAAGGTTAACGTTAATGCGGGCACAGCAGTTAAGAAGGGTGATGTATTACTCGTTCTTGAAGCTATGAAGATGGAAAATGAAATCTGTGCACCACAGGATGGTACAGTTGCTACAGTTGAGTGTGCAGCTGGTGATTCAGTAGAGTCAGGTAAAGTATTAGTTTCTATGAACTAATTGATATATCAATTAGTTGTGTAGAGATAATATACGGAGGTAAAAAATGGAATATATTTTATCAACATTGGGAAACCTCGTTCACCAGACAGCATTCTTTAACCTCACTTGGGGTAATTATCTGATGATTCTGGTTGCGCTGTTTTTCATGTATTTGGCAATCAAAAAAGAATATGAACCTCTGCTTTTAGTACCTATTTCATTTGGTATGTTACTTGTTAATCTTTTCCCGGATATTATGTTATCTATTGAAGATTCAAGCAATGGCGTAGGTGGTTTGTTACATTATTTTTATTTATTAGATGAATGGAGTATTCTGCCATCACTTATCTTCCTTGGTGTTGGTGCGATGACAGACTTTGGTCCACTTATCGCTAATCCTAAGAGTTTCCTTTTAGGTGCAGCAGCACAGTTTGGTATATTTGCTGCTTACATTATGGCTATATTTATGGGATTCCCAGATAAGGCAGCAGCAGCTATATCTATTATTGGTGGTGCTGATGGTCCTACATCAATATTCCTTGCTGGTAAATTAGGACAGACTAATTACCTTGGACCAATAGCGGTTGCAGCATATTCATATATGTCACTTGTACCAATTATTCAGCCACCTATTATGAAGTTATTAACAACTGAAAAAGAAAGAAAGATTAAGATGGAACAGTTAAGACCTGTATCTAAGCTTGAGAAAATTCTTTTCCCTATTATCGTTACAATCGTTGTAGTATTAATTCTTCCTACAACAGCACCACTTGTTGGTATGCTTATGCTTGGTAACCTTTTTAGAGAGTCAGGAGTTGTTAAGCAGCTTACAGAAACAGCATCCAATGCACTTATGTATATAGTTGTTATTATTCTTGGTACATCAGTTGGTGCTACAACAAGTGCAGAAGCCTTCCTCAATCTTGATACATTAAAGATTGTTGCATTAGGTCTTATTGCATTCTGCTTTGGTACAGCGGCAGGTGTTATATTTGGTAAGATTATGTGTAAGGCTACACACGGTAAGGTTAATCCACTTATTGGTTCAGCAGGTGTATCTGCAGTTCCAATGGCAGCCAGAGTTTCACAGAAGGTTGGTTCAGAAGCAGATCCTTCTAACTTCCTTTTGATGCACGCTATGGGACCTAACGTAGCCGGTGTTATTGGTACAGCGGTTGCGGCTGGTACATTTATGGCGATGTTTGGTGTTATGTAAAACAGACTAAGAGGCTCTAAGCTCGCACAATACGCGAGCTAAGACCCTCTAAGTCTGTATAGAAGTTGCTTACGCAACTTCGTTGTGGACGGAAGAAGGGCTATATATGATAAGACCTTCTAAGTCTGAATAGAAGTTACTTACGCAGCTTAATTAGAGTTTATTTACTTTATATATAGGAATATATAGGAGGAGTTTAAGATGGCAGATCAGGTTAAGAAACCATTAAAGATAACTGAGACTGTATTAAGAGATGCTCATCAGTCACTTATTGCTACAAGAATGACTACAGAGCAGATGCTTCCAATCATAGACAAGATGGATAAGGTTGGATATCATTCAGTTGAGTGCTGGGGCGGTGCTACATTTGATGCATCACTTCGTTTCCTTAAGGAAGACCCTTGGGAAAGACTTCGTAAGTTAAGAGATGGTTTTAAGAATACAAAGTTACAGATGTTATTCAGAGGACAGAATATCCTCGGATACAATCATTATGCAGATGACGTTGTAGAATATTTCGTACAGAAGTCTATCGCTAATGGTATTGATATAATCAGAATATTTGACTGTTTCAATGATTTAAGAAATCTTAAGTCATCAGTTGAGGCAGTTAAGCTTGTTAAGAAAGAAAATCCTAATGCTCACGCACAGATAGCACTTTGCTATACACTTGGTGATGCATATACTCTTGATTACTGGAAAGAAACAGCTAAGAGAATTGAGGATATGGGTGCAGATTCTATCTGTATCAAGGATATGGCAGGTTTACTTGTTCCTGCTAAGGCTACAGAGCTTGTACAGGCATTAAAGGATGGTTCTTCACTTCCTATCCAGATGCATACACATTATACATCAGGTGTTGCTTCAATGACATATATGAAGGCTGTTGAAGCAGGTGCTGATATTATCGATACAGCTATGTCACCATTCTCAATGGGAACAAGCCAGCCTGCAACAGAAGTTATGGTAGAGGCATTCAAGGGAACAGAATTTGATACCGGTTTAGACCAGAACTTACTTGCAGAGATCGCTGATTACTTCAGACCAATGAGAGAAGAAGCATTAGAGAGCGGTCTGATGAATACAAAAGTACTTGGCGTTAACATTAAGACTTTATTATACCAGGTACCAGGTGGTATGTTATCCAACATGGTTTCCCAGTTAAAAGAGCAGCATGCAGAGGATAAATACGAAGAAGTATTAAAGGAGATCCCAAGAGTTCGTAAAGACCTTGGTGAACCGCCTCTTGTAACTCCTTCTTCACAGATCGTTGGTACGCAGGCAGTATTTAACGTATTGATGGGTGAACGTTACAAAGTTGCTACAAAAGAGACAAAAGACGTTTTACTTGGAAAATATGGTCAGACTGTAAAACCTTTCAATCCAGAGGTTGTTGACAAGGTACTCGGCGAGGAAAAGAAGAATGCGATCACATGCAGATATGCAGACTTGCTTGAGCCTGAATTAGACAAGATCGAAGCTGAGATGAAACAGTGGAAACAGCAGGATGAAGACGTATTAACCTACGCTTTATTCCCACAGGTTGCCACAGACTTCTTTAAATATAGAGAAGCTCAGCAGAAAAAAGTAGATGCCACAGTAGCAGATACTAAGAACGGAGCATATCCGGTATAAGACAGGACAGAAAAGAGGCTGGTTTTCAGCCTCTTTTTTCTTGCAAAAAAGTTCCTATTTGCTATAATTAGAATGTTGGAATTTTGAAAATGTTCCGAAAGCAGCAGATACTATGTAAAAGCTGCCGGACAGAAATTGGATAACAGGATGGGGAACTATGGGTAATACGCGTGATCTGAGTAATCGTATTAATGAATCTTACAGCAGATTAAGCAAGGGACAAAAGTTATTAGCTACATATATCACAGATAATTATGATAAGGCAGTTTTTCTGACAGCCGCCAGATTAGGTGAAGTAGTTGGCGTCAGTGAATCAACCGTTGTGCGTTTTGCAACACATTTGGGATACAAAGGGTATCCGGAATTCCAGAATGCATTGGAAGAACTTGTGAGAAACAAGCTGAATTCGATCCAGCGTATGGAAGTGACCTATGGAAGGATCAGCCAGTCGAAAATATTGGAATCGGTCCTGCACTCGGATGCGGACAAGATCAATACCACGTTGGAGAAAATCGATCAGGAAGCATTTGAGATCGCAGTGAATACCATTTTAAACGCAAAGCACATTTATATTATTGGAATCCGGAGCTGTGCGCCGTTAGCATCCTTTAT
>OHYA01000256.1_pt1 | contig 33037 bp, 25 predicted proteins | sample 1580051 | NCBI WGS metagenome assembly OHYA01 (sample SAMEA3882554, study PRJEB24775) | human gut metagenome | biome: human-associated habitat; feature: intestine environment; material: feces | place: Netherlands | collected 2009/2010 | reverse complement strand
ATGCATCGATGATACCTTTTGACCCTTTAATCAAAAAACTCCCTTCAACGTGCAGCTCATGCTTACGTTTCAGGGAGTTATCTGATTCATATTCTGCTTTTTCTTACTGTCTCCTGTAGCTTTTTCTAGCTGAACAGGGATTTTATCTTATCCCATAAATCCATGAAAAAGTTACCAATCTTTTCCCAGAAGCCCGGGTCATTTATCTTATCGCCAAGCTTTGATGCCCAGTCATGTGCCTGGTTAATGACTGAATCCCAGTCGATATTGGCATCCTTAAGCTTCATAAGAAGCGATGTCAGCTTTGCAATATCATCATCAGAAAGCTTCAGGTCGTAATCCTTTGCAGCCTCCTTTATCGCATCCTTTATCTGGCTCTCATCCTTGAGCCTTCCATCGGCAAGCTGCTTCTTTAGGTCTGCAATCATTGCCTCGATATCCTGCGAATCGCCGTCAATGCTCTTGTTTAGCTCTCCTGTTGTGACAAGCTCATCCATCGCTGCGTCTGTCACCTTGTCGTCAAGCTTCTTGCCTGTCATCTCCTCGTATGCCTTTAGTGTGCCTACAAGTGCTGCCGTTCCGGAAATAGGGAAAGGTCCTGCGACTATGATTTTAGCATCAGCTATGCCTGCTGTGGCAAGCGCATTCTTGTACATTCCTACCGTACAATAATTGATATTGTGTGTGGAAACACTAAGACCCGCACCCTTTTTATCCTCTGTAATGAGTACTGAGGAAAGTGACCTTGTGCCAATCTCGCTCTTGCTGATGTATGAATCGAGGTACTTGTGCTCCTCATCATTATTTACATAGACCACATCGTACTTGTCCAGATCAGTGAGCTCGATTCCCATAAATCCAAGCACTGTCGCTCTCTGATCCGGTGTGAGGTCTGCTCCAAGACTTAAGTATGGCTTATCATTATTGCTGATGGTCACCTTGTCGTTTGTCTCACTGCCGGCTGTCGTTGTGCTGTCTGCAGTACTGTCTGTGTTACTCTTATCAGCTGCGTCACTGCCTGATACATCAACGCTTGAAACTGTATCAGTCTGCGTAGCTGTCTCTGTTGCAAATACAGCCGGATTCATTGTAAACAGTGTCACAGCAGCAAGCACGCTACATACAATACTCTTTGCTTTTTTCTTTATTAATCTAATCATTTTTCCTCCAATCTACTGCTCTATATCATACGAAATTGTAAAGCTGCTTCCGTCGAAGCTGACATCTGCCATGCTTCCGCATACCACAGGCATCATTGGCGACATATGACCTATATCCAGATCCATGATGATTGGCACATTAAAATCTCTAAGCAGTGATGAAAGCGCCTGTCTGTGGTCTATGCCAAACATTTCCTCTCCGAAGTGCGCCGGGCGTCCGATAAGAAAGCCCTTTACATTTGAAAACCATCCTGCATTTTTCATCTGCCACATAGCCCTTCTCATGCCCATCACATTAAGGTCACAAGCCTCAAGGAACCATATGATACCATCATCACTGTAGCGCTCATTAAATTCCCTTACATGGTCAAACGATGTGCCAAGCAGATTGATAAGACAATCCATGCAGCCACCAAGCAGCCTGCCTCTCATGGTAAGCCTGCTTTCCTTTGCCACCGCAGGAATAGAGCTGATGCACGACTTTTCAGTCAGGTTGTAGCCCACAAACGGAGCATTCTCATCCTTTATCGATTCCTTCTCCCACATAGGGTAATTGGTAAATGAAAGCTTCCTGCCACAAAGCAGATCAAACGCATCGGTAAGTGACTCATGCCACACCTCCATGCCAAAGCTGCCCGCACACGGTCCGTAAATACCTGCTGTATCTGCAATAGTAGCCTCCAAAAATGTGAAATTAGTGTTGTCGGAATAGCCCATGTACCATTTCGGCTTTGACTGCTTCACGCGCTCAAAATCAATATAAGGCACTACCTCGCACATCAGCTCGCCACCACCACAGGATATAAGCACATCACTGTCAACAGAAGCATAGCTCTCGTTCAGCTCTTCTGCGCACTTCTTAGGTGTATTGCTGATACCTATGCCACTGTCGCATCTGCAGTTAGGTCCCTCTATCGTCTTATAACCCATGCTGTGAAACCTTTTAATGGCATTGTCAAAGGCACTCCTGTACGGCTCTGTTGTACAGCCCATCGAAGGCGCCACAAAGCCTATTGTTCCTCTATCCTTTAGAAATTCAGGGTATCTCATGTTTCTATCATCCTATCACTATTATTTACATATCTAAGCTTCTGTCTGAAGTAAAATATGTAGGATTTTATCATTTCTGTCCAGGTCATTTTACTGTCATAATTAAATGTCGTCGTGTACTGCAAATGCTGTCTGTTGCACCAGTTGTATATATCATGCAGACTTATCGAATCAACATTCTTCATATTGTTCATAAACACCTTAACCTTTGAAAGCTCATCCTCACTGTCAATGTATAGATGAAAGATAGTATTCGGACATTCAATTATTATCTGCTGTTCTCCTATATTTTTCATCAATGTATCCTCTATTGAATAATGTATCCTGTGTGATTAAAAACATTATAGTCTGTCACACCGGGATGTGAGTAATAACAAAATATCGTAACTGTTCAGTACCTTCACAGTTAAAAAATATCACATAACCATAGTACTACACCGGCGTCACAAAATCCAGTCATTTTTGCCTGCCAATTCTTACTATTTTATTAAGAAAAACGGTAAATATCATACCCCCTCACAGTCAAATGCCGGGATGAAGCTGCCCTTTGCCACGTCACCCTCCTGTATAAATGCATTCGTGATTCCTATTTCGAGGGCATAGTTAACAAGTCTTTCATACTCTCTCTTTGTCACTGTGCGGTTTATCTCAGGATAATCCTCTAGTGCAATCGGCGTAAACTGGCTCATCATGCTTATATATACGTGATCATGATATGTATCATACAGGTACTTAAGTACAGCCTTTGCATCATTCACATGTCCCGGCAGTAGAAGCTGTCGCACAATAACTCCCTTTTGTATGAGTCCTGTCGCATCGTCAATCACGACATCCGGCTGCTGCCTGACCATCTCTGAAAGCGCCTGCTTTGCGACAGACGGATAATCTTTTGCCCTTGAATACCTTGCCGAAAGCGTACTGTCCATATATTTAAAATCCGGAAGATACACATCCACTATGCCCTCAAGCAGCTTTAGCTCTGTCACATTTTCATATCCGCTCGTATTATATATAATAGGAAGCTTCATGCCACGGCTCCTTGCATCGTTTACCGCCCACACTATATCAGGGATATACTGCCCAGGTGTGACCAGATTGATATTATTTGCGCCTTTGTCAGCAAGTTCTATGAAGATATCACTCAGCCTCTCTTTACTGATTACCTTTCCCTCTTTTCCGTCAGAAATCTCCCTGTTCTGGCAGAACACGCAGTGCAGGCTGCAGCCTGAGAAAAAAACTGCCCCACTTCCTCTTTTTCCTGATATGCATGGCTCCTCCCAGTAATGAAGTGCTGCTCGCGCCACCTTTATTTCAGATGAAACGCCACATACGCCTGTTTGTCCGGTTCTTCTGTTTATGCCACATTTTCTGGGACACAATAAGCAATTTTCGTATTTATTCATATTTTTCATTTTAACCCTTGCTAAAAATAATGTTTGATACTACAATCTATATGATTATGCGGTGCATATGCCATGCGCCTTCAGTAGTCATTTTAAAATTATACCATAACTATTCTTACAGAAGAGAATAGTTAAAATACACAATAAGGAGATTACAATGAATCAGTCAAACTGTATCGTCGCCCAGTCAGGCGGCCCAACTGTTGCAATCAACGCAAGCCTTGCAGGAGTCATCGCAGGAGTAAAAAGCTCCGAGAAATACGATATCTGCTATGGCGCCGTAAACGGAATACTCGGCATATTAAATGAGAATTATCTCAATCTGTCAGATATTTTTGCAGATGATGCTAATCTTGAAAAGCTTAAGACCACACCTGCCATGTATCTTGGCTCATGCCGTCACAAGCTCCCTGATTACAAGGATGATGATTCACCATATGTATACATCTTCCACCAGTTTGATAAGCTCTCCGTAAAGGCTTTCTTTTACATCGGTGGAAATGATTCGATGGATACCGTATTAAAGTTATCCGATTATGCAAAAAAAATCAACAGTGATGTGAAAATTATAGGGATTCCAAAAACCATCGACAATGATCTGTGCATGACAGACCACACTCCGGGATTTGGCTCTGCCGCCAAATATATCGCATCAAGCATGCTTGAGATAGCCCATGATACCTTTATCTATGCTGTTAAGAGTGTGACAATCGTTGAAATCATGGGACGTGACGCAGGATGGCTCACTGCCGCTTCCGCTCTCGCACGTAATGAGTACAATACAGCGCCTCAGTTCATCTATCTGCCTGAGGTGGATTTCGACAAGGACAAATTTGTTGCCGATATAAAAGAAGCCCTTGCGCACACTAACAATGTAATAGTTGCCGTATCCGAAGGAATACATGACGCAGACGGCTCATACATTACATCATCAAATGCCTCATGCGACCAGTTCGGACACCAGCAGCTAAGCGGTGCCGGAAAGGCTCTTGAGTTCATTGTTAAAGAAAACATCGGTGTCAAGGTTCGCTCAGTAGAGGTAAACGTGCTCCAGCGCTGTGCCTCACATCTTGCATCATTAACCGATATCGAGGAATCTTTTGCTCAGGGTAAAAAGGGTGTCACTATTGCAGCAGAGGGTGTGACCGCATCAATGGTATGCTTAAAGCGCATATCAAATGATCCTTATCAGGTAGAATACACATATTCTGCTATCAAGGATATCGCAAACGAGGCCAAGTCTGTGCCAAGAGAGTGGATCAATGATGCTGGCAATGATGTGAAGCCTGAGCTTATCGAATACTTAAAGCCACTTATTCAGGGAGAAACCGCTGTAGCCTACAAGAATGGTCTGCCTGACTATATGGATGTGTCACATCTTCACAAATGTAACTGATTTTAGCTGCCGCCTACACCCCGGTGTGGGCAGCAACAGCATATCTCCAAGGAGGTCGATTTACATGAAGAAAAAAGTACTTATAACCTGCGCTGTTGTGCTTGGCGTGATTTTGGCTGTTTATCTTGGCTTTGCCTTTTATTTTAGCAGCCACTATCTGTTCAACACAAAGATTAACTCTGTAAAATACGCAGGGAAAACCGCAAAAGAGGCAATAGAAAAAAATACAGCCCTAAGCCGCGACTACCTGCTCACAATCACTGATAGAAAAGGCAACAGCTTCTCACTTAAGGGACCTGATTTTTCCTATGAATATGTCTCAAATGGTGACGAGGAGCAAATCCTAAAAAGCCAGAATGCTTTTACATGGCCTGTCAGTCTTTTCAAAGCTCAAAACTATACTCTAAAGAGTTCGTCCAAATATGACGATGCCGCTTTGGCGGAAAAGCTCAAGGCTCTTGATATTTTCAGTGATGACTACATTGAGAATCCGGAGGATGCCCACATCGAGATAAAAGACGGCAAATACAATGTGATTGAAGAGAAAAATGGCTGCAAACCGATATATGACAGCATCCTTGCCGAAGTAAAGGATGCCCTGGACAACGAGCTTCCAAAGCTTAGCTTAAGTGATGACTGTTATGAAGCTCCAAAAATCACAAAGGAAAGCGATACAATCAAAAATGAAAAAGAAGCCCTCGACAAATACACTGCTTCAACCGTCACCTACAAAATTGAAGGTGCCGACGAGAAGCTTGACTCAGCCAAAATCCTTGATATGCTAAGCATCTCAGATGACGGCAGCGTGAGCATAGATGATGCCAAGGTCACTAAATATGTCCAGCAGCTTGCTTCCAAGTATAACACCTTCGGCCGCAAACGCTCATTCAAGACATCGTCCGGTGACACTATTGAAATAGGTGGTGGAGACTACGGATGGGTAGTCAGCAAGAAAAATGAGAAGGCCAAACTTCTTTCCGATTTAGAGGGAGGCAAGTCAGTGGAAAGAGAGCCTGTTTACGAGCAGACAGCACTCTACCGAGGCGCTGACGACATAGGTAATACATACATAGAGATTGACTACACAAAGCAGCACATGTGGTATTACAAGGATGGTGCTCTCCAGATGGAGTCTGATTTCGTATCAGGTAATCTCGCCCGTCAGAATGGTTCCGTAGATGGTGTATACAAGATTGTTTACAAGCAGAGAAATGCTACTCTTGTCGGTGAGGGTTACTCTTCTCCTGTCAGCTATTTCATGCCGTTTGCCTACAATATAGGTATCCATGATGCCAGCTGGCGTGATACCTTCGGAGGAACAATTTACAAAACCTCCGGCTCACACGGATGTATCAATGTGCCGCCTGCTTTTGCAGAGCAGCTGTTCAACGCTGTGGATAAGGGCACTCCTGTTGTTGCCTACTACAGAGAGGCTGTCACTCTGACAAACAATGCTGCAAAGATGTCCAATGCATACTCGTATGTAGCTCCTGATGCAGCGCAGTAAGTGTGGATTGCATTGTATCTTTTAATAATATGGGAAGGCGACCGGCGCATGGGAAATTCACCCTCGTGCGCCGGTCGCCTTCTCTTACTCATTGGCTATATTCATGCAAACTGGCTATTGTAGAGGTTCGCATAAAATCCGTCCGCTGCAAGCAGACTCTCATGATTGCCCTGCTCTATAATCTTTCCGTCTTTCATAACAAGGATAATATCCGCTTCCCTGATGGTGGACAGACGATGAGCCACTATAAAGCTTGTCCTGCCCTGCATCATGGTAAGGAACGCTTTTTGAATCTTAATCTCTGTACGTGTATCAATCGAAGATGTAGCCTCATCCAATATCAGCATAGGCGGTAAGCAGAGCATGACTCTTGTGATGCATAATAGCTGCTTCTGTCCCTGTGACAGGCTGCCGCCGTCCTCACCGATTTCAGTGTCATAGCCCTTCGGCAGACGTCTGATAAAGCTGTGGGCATGGGATGCCTTTGCTGCTGCAATGATTTCCTCATCTGTGGCATCAGGCTTTCCCATTATGATATTGTCACGGATTGTGCCCTTCTTGAGCCATGTCTCCTGAAGCACCATACCATAGTTGTCACGAAGACTCTCGCGCGTGATTTTTCTGATATCGTGTCCACTCACCTTAATTGTTCCACTGTTTACATCATAAAATCTCATAAGCAGATTGATAATAGTCGTCTTTCCACAGCCTGTCGGACCTACGATAGCCACGCGCTGTCCAGGCTTTACGTGGAGATTGAAATCCTCGATAAGCTTTTTATCCGGCACATATGAGAAATAAACATCCTCTATGTCCACACGTCCGTCAGCCTCTTCAAGTATTACCGCATCCGAAGCATCCGGTATCTCCTTTTTCTCCTCAATCAGCTCGAAGATGCGAGCAGCACAGGCAAGTGCGTTCTGAAGCTCTGTGATGACACCCGATATCTCGTTGAACGGCTTGGTGTACTGGTTGGCGTATGATAAGAAGCATGAAAGCTGTCCTACTGTGATTCCGCCGGTGAGTGCACTCATGGCACCAAAAATTCCGACTCCGGCATACACAATACTGTTGACAAAACGTGTACTCGGATTTGTAAGACTTGAGAAAAATGTTGCCCTCAGTGAGCATTTCTGTAATCTGTCATTTATCTCGTCAAACTGCTCAAGCGCCTCATCCTCATGGTTGAAGGCCTGTACGACCTTTTCATTTCCTACTATCTCGTCGATGAGTGATGTCTGCTCTCCCCTTGTTCTTGTCTGCAGCCGGAACATGGAATATGTCTTTTTAGTGATAAAGCTTGCCACAAAAAGTGACAGAGGTGTGATGAGCACTACAATGCATGATATCTTCACATCTATTGTAAGCATGAAAATAAGCGTGCCTGCTATTGTTGCAATTCCTGTAAAGAGCTGTGTGAAGCCCATCAAAAGTCCCTCTGAAAATGTATCTACATCGGCGATGATACGGCTGACCATATCACCGTGTGAGTGGCTGTCAATATAGGAAAGTGGCATTTTTTCAATGTTTAAAAATGCATCACGCCTTATATCCCTCACTATGTTGTAGGTCATCCTGTTGTTGCAGATATTTGTAAGCCACTGGGCTGCTGCCGCTATGACGACTATTATGGCTGCTCTTGTGAGGATGGCTGTCATAGCTGTAAAATCAACCTTTCCTTTTCCTACAATCAAATCAATTGCGCGTCCTGTGAGGATTGGAAAATAAAGCGTAAGCGCCACTGTAACAACAGACAGGGCAAGTGAAATTACAAGCAAAGGAATATATCTCTTCATGTATCTTAATACTTTGCGCATTGTGCCTGCTTTATTCATCTTCGCATTATCCGTAGCCATACTCTACACCTCCTTTTGTCTGGTCATATCCGACTCTTTTTTAAACTGTGAATCATATATCTCTTTGTAGGTCTCGCATGTCTCAAGCAGCTTTTCATGAGGTCCGAAGCCAACCATCTGTCCGTCGTCGAGCACTATGATATTGTCCGCAAACTGGATAGATGAGGTACGCTGTGACACGATAAATATTGTCTTGTCACCATGCATACCCTTTAATGCCGCGCGAAGACTCGCATCTGTAGCAAAATCAAGTGCCGAAGCACTGTCGTCAAGTATCAGTATGTCAGGATCCTTTACAACCGCTCTGGCAATTGTAAGACGCTGCTTCTGACCGCCTGATAAGTTCTTGCCGCCCTGCTCTATCATGTAGTCAAGGCCTCCCTCTTTGCCCTTTACAACCTCTGTCGCCTGTGCTATATCGAGTGCCTTCCACATTTCCTCCTCTGTGGCATCATTTTTGCCCCAGCGCAGGTTGTCGGCTATCGTTCCTGCAAAAAGCACTGCCTTTTGCATTACAACACCGATTTTGTCTCGAAGCTTCACTGCATCGTAGTCATTTATATCATTTCCCTGAATCCTTATAGTACCCTTTGTGGCATCATAAAACCTCGGGATAAGGTTTACAAGGCTTGATTTTCCTGAACCTGTACCACCGATGATTCCGATTGTCTGCCCCTTTTGCACTGTAAAGCTTATATCTGTGAGTGTCTCATCGGCCGCTCCCTCATAGGTCATGCAGACATGGTCAAACTCAACCTCAGGTGCGCCGTCCTTTGCACCAATGAGCTTAGGATTTTTCTCAGGAAGCTTTGATGGAATAGAAAGCACATCCGCTATACGATTACCGCACGCCACTGCCTTTGTCACCTGTACGATGAGGTTTGCAAGCTTTATCAGCTCGACAAGTATCTGTGACATGTAGTTTACAAGTGCCACAACCTCACCCTGTGTGAGGATTCCTGCGTATACCTGCTTGCCGCCTGATACGATAACTGCGATTGTTGCGATATTTATAATGATAAATGTCAGAGGATTGGTGAGTGCTGAGATTCGTCCTACAACCTGCTGCATATTGGTTAAAAACTCGTTGTCCCTGTTGAAGCTGTCAATCTCATCATTTTGCTTATTGAAAGCTCTTATAACCCTGGTTCCCTCTAAATTCTCCCTGGTGTGTGAAAGCACTGTGTCAAGAGAGCTCTGCACCTTTTTGTAAAGCGGAAGGCTTGCAGCCATAACTGAGAATACCACTATTGAAAGCAGAGGTATGGTAACTACAAAAACCATTGCCGCTCTTACATTTACTGTAAAAGCCATCGCCATAGCTCCGAATACAATAAATGGCGAGCGAAGGAAGAGTCGAAGTACCAGATTGACTCCTGACTGCACCTGGTTTATATCGCTTGTCATCCTCGTGATAAGTGTCGATGTGCCCACTGTATCCATCTTTGAGAATGACAGTGACTCTATCTTTTCAAACAATATATGGCGAAGCTTTGTAGAAAAACCAACTGCCGCCTTTGCCGCAAAATACTGTGCTGTGACCGAGCTTACCAGACCAACTGCCGCAAGCAGCACCAGCACACCTCCCATCTTCCATATATATGGCTTGTCCGAAGCCGTAATTCCGTTATCAATGATTGCCGCCATGACAAGCGGTACTATAAGCTCAAAGGATGCTTCCAGCAGCTTAAATAACGGAGCACAGATGCATTCCTTTTTGTACTCCTTCAAATATTTTAATATCTGTTTCATCTTTTCCCCTTTCAGATTTTATGTCGCCGATTACAGCTTCACTATTATAGATGATTTTTCTCATATATACAAGAAAAACGATACACTAAAAAACCAGTACCCTGCGGTACTGGTTTCATATATCAGCTCTTATGTATATGCTTCTTGATTGCTTCAAAGCTCTCAGGACTGATGACATGCTCTATACGGCATGCGTCCTCTGCTGCAATCTCCTTATCAACACCAAGCTTCTCAAGACACTCTGACAAAAGCTCATGTCTTTCGTATATCATCTCTGCTATCTGTCTTCCTGACTCTGTGAGTGTGATAAATCCTGCATCACTAACTGTGATATTGTTCTTCTCTCTAAGGTTTTTCATGGCTATACTCACGCTGGATTTCTTATATCCAAGCTCATTTGCTATATCAACTGAGCGTACCACAGGAAGCTTCTTGCTGAGAATAAGTATGGTCTCTAAATAGTTTTCTGATGATTCATTGTTTCGCATTTCGAATACCCCCGTGAGTTTATTTTCGTTCGTTTTAATTCAGTTATATTATTATAACATACATTTTATTGTTTGCAAAACTTTTCTTTTTTGATTTATACGTTGATTTATAAAAATCAGAAAAATCACAAAAATCCGCATTTGTTATTGACTTCTAATTCACGTTAGTGTATACTAACTATCGAATCAGAAAACAAACGTATGCATGATATATTTTTAAATCTTGTATGCCATAAATGTTTAATTATATCAGATAAGACCGGCCGATCACCGGTCTTATTTATTTTAAAAAATGTACATATTCAGCTTAAACGAGAGCTCTCTTTAACCTTTCCAGCCCTTCCATAAGCACTGCCCCGGGGCATGCGATATTCAATCTCACAAAGTAACGTCCATTGCCTCCAAACTCAGCTCCCTCCGACAGATAAAGTCCTGTTTTTTCGCGAATCATCTGCGTAAATGCCACAGAATCATCTGTGAGTGCACTGCAGTCAAGCCACATGAGGTATGTCGCATCGGCATCCACTACATGTATCTGCGGCAGATTTTCTGCCACGAAGCTACAGACTTTTTTGCGGTTTTCCCAGAGATATTTTCTGAGCTCCTCAAGCCACGGCTCACCCTTTGTGAATGCCGCAACTGCTGCCGTGATGGCAAATGCGTTTGGCTCCGCCACCTCGTCTGTATTTAATGCACGCCATACTTTGTGGCGCAAAAATTTATTTGGCACCATCACTGCCGCAGTCTGTAAGCCAGCCATATTAAAGCACTTGGTCGGTGCAATACAGGTGATGCTTATATCGGCGCAGTCCTCTGATGCTGCCGCAAACGGCACGTATGATTTTCCCGGTGCTGTGATGTCGCAGTGTATCTCGTCTGATATGACCGTCACATTGTACTTCCTGCAGAGTGCACCTATTTTCGCAAGCTCATCCTTTGTCCAGATGATACCGCACGGATTGTGAGGGTTGCAAAATATCATAAGCGAGGTCTGTGGATTGGAAAGGTCATGCTCCAACCTGTCATAGTCCACATAATATCTGCCGTTTTCGTATCCAAGCGGGCTTTCCTGTACATTTACGCCGTTATTAAATATGGAATTAAAAAATATATTGTATACCGGTGTCATGATAAGCACATTTTCACCAGGTGTTGTGAGCTTTCGAACTGTAGATGATATGGCCGGTACGACCCCTGTGCAAAAAATCAGGCTGTCTCTTTCGATTTTAAGCCCATGGCGTCTGTCCCACCACGAAATATACGCATCATTCCACTCATCCGGAATAATGGAATAGCCAAACACTCCGTGAGAAACACGCTCTGATATTGCATCTATTATCTGGGGAGCTGTCTTAAAATCCATATCTGCTACCCACATCGGGAGCTCATTTTCTGCCACATCCCACTTTAGTGAACCTGTGTTTCTTCTGTCTACAACGGTGTCAAAATCATACATAGATTATTTTCCCTCACATATTATCTTAGTCTTTGATGGGTCAACTCTGTCCTTTTCGATAGTCAGTGTGCCAATCTCCTTTGCCCTTATCACTCCGCTTGTCGGATTTAAAACACTGTCCACCTTACTGCAAATCTCTGCATCTACCGAAGAATACTCAAATGCCAATGTAGTGTTTATGAGCTTACAGTTTTTCATAACGAGGTTGTCGATGTAGCAAAGCCCCTGCAGGCTCTCGATTGTGCAGTTTATAAGTGTCAGATTCTTTGCATTCCAGCCAAGGTATTCACCTGTAATAAATGAATCGTAGACTGTGACATTTTCCGTATTCCAGAAGGCATCCTTTGAGATAAGCTTTGAATCGTGCACCTCTACATTTCTTGAGCCGTCAAACGAATAGTTGCCGACCAGCTGGAAATTCTTCATGATAAGATTATTTGTATTCATGCCAAAATAATCTCCCTTTGCCGAGACATTCTCGATATCGACATGATCACAGCTCCAGAGTGTCTCCTGGGCATTTGGAAATGTCACATTTTTAAGCTTTAGGTTATTGCAGCGCCTGAAGTTCTTAGGTGCCTCAACTATTGAATCTGTGACTGAGATATTGTCAGTATACCAGACACCAGCACGCGCCATGTCAAACCATGTACAGTCCTTTACAGCTATGTCACTGCAATACCACAGCGGATATTTCCATCTAAAAAAACAGCCTGTCAGGCTAATGCCATGGCTCTCCTTAAGAGGTGACTCTCCGTCATCAAAAATTGTATCATATATATCCAGGTCGTTACTTGCAAACAGGGCTCTTTCGCCTGTCAGAAACTCCTGATGGATTTGTTTTCTTTCGCTCATTATATATACTCCTTTTTCCCGGTAATTCTAAATAGTTATCTGCCATAAAATCAAATAACCGCCGAGCACATAATATATGCAGCCCGACAGTTATCATTATACCCCAAACCATACTGAATTTATAGTATTTTATATAAGTTTAATATTACAAAATTAATATTAAGAGCCTGATATTTACAGCTCAAGCCCGTCAAGTATGCTCTTAAGTGCATCTGCAGACTCCTTGAGCTTTAAAGCTTCCTCACCGTTTAACTCGATTGGGATATCACTCTCCACTCCGTTTGCTCCAACGATTGCAGGCATTGAGAGAACCACACCGTCGATGCCGTACTGTCCGTGCATCATGTGTGAAACAGGAAGAATAGACTTCTCATCACGCATGATTACCTCGCAGATACGTCTGACCGACATAGCGATACCATAATATGTCGCATGCTTTCGGTTGATTATCTCGTAAGCACTGTTCTTTACGTTTGCAGCGATTTCCTCTGTATTCTCCTTGTGCTTGTAGTGACCTCTCATCTCGCACATCTTGTGAAGCTCCACTCCGGAAACATTGGCTGATGACCATGCAACCACCTCACTGTCTCCATGCTCACCTACTATAAATGCATGTACGCTTCGGCTGTCCACCTCAAGGTGCTCTCCAAGCGCGTACTTAAGTCTTGCACTGTCAAGCACGGTACCTGAACCGATGACACGCTCCTCAGGAAGTCCTGAAAGCTTCTGTGCCACCTGTGTTAAAATATCTACAGGGTTTGCAACGATAAGTAAGATTCCACCGAAATTTCTCTTTGCAATCTCCGGAATAATGCTCTTGAATATTGCAACATTTTTATTTACCAGATCAAGTCTTGTCTCGCCCGGTTTTTGGCCTGCACCTGCAGAAACAACAATGATAGCAGCATCTGCCACATCATCATAACCACCTGCATATATCTTCATAGGTCTGGCAAAAGGAATACCGTGGCTTATATCCATCGCCTCTCCCTCAGCCTTGTCCTTATCAGCGTCAATGAGAACTATCTCAGAAAAAAGACCGCTCTGCATAAGTGCAAAAACTGATGCCGAACCAACGAATCCACATCCGATCATGACAGCCTTTCTTGGGTTTGTCTTAACAACTGCGCTAGTTTTATTGCTCATGTACGTTCCTCTCTTTCTTAAACTATAATTCAAATAGTTGCTTTATATTATAACTATTCATCCCAAACACAAATTCTCAATATCTGCTTTGTTATCGGTAGTTCTGAATAATTATCTTTTATTTATATTATACCCGAATTGTACATATAATCCGTTGTAAAAACAACAAATTACTTGATAAAATACAATCAATAGCCCATTGTTCCCATTTTTATACAATTTTAATGCAGATTTTCACACAAAAAGTGCAATACTAAAAAGCAAACCGGACCAATACAGCTGAATGAATTGTCATTTAGCATATTGATCCGGTTATATTAAAATGCTGTATCCGCTTATTTTGTGCTTGAATTTCTGTACTCAAGCGGTGTCATTCCATACAGCTTCTTGAACTGTCTGTTAAAATGCTCCACGTTCTGATATCCTGCCTCGATTGCGATATTCTCAACAGTTGTGATGCTGTTTCTCAGCAGTGTACGTGCCTTCTTCATCTTGGCATTGGTGACCAGCTCCCCGAAAGTCTTGCCTGACTTCTCCTTTATGTACTTGGAGATATACGGCTCTGTCAGGTTGAACTGTGCAGCCATGTCTGCAAGCGATACTGTCTTGTAGTTGGCCTGGATGAAGTTGAGCATGGCAATATAGCGCTCATCTTTCACGTGACTGTCAGCCTTGGTTGCAAGGTAATGGTTTACCGCAACAACAAGCGCTCCGATTGATGCCTTGATGATATCCTCATCCACACCTGCGCCCCAGAACATACTGCCGTCAACTGTGATACCCACATATGCCATAGCCTTTGATGAAGATCCGTGTGAAAGCGAATGCTCCTCGTATACAGTGAGCTCAAAGCTGATGTCAAAATACTGCTTAATTATATTGCTGACTGCATCGAGACGGCCGTTTCCATTGGCATCTACCTTTCTGGTGCTGTCATTGTGTAAAATAACCGCCTCTGCGAAAATGCCGTTTACCTGCTTAAAGTGGCACTCCGGTATAGTGAAATATGGATGAAAATCCACATAATTGTCTGTAAAGATACTGTGTACCCACTCAGGTGAAAGCTCCTTGTGCTCCTCGTCCGATACCTGCTTGACCATGTATCCGACCTGCTCTCTCATCTGCTGTGGCACATTGATACCGAAGCTCTGCTTAAGGATATATGCCACTCCGCCCTTTCCTGACTGGCTGTTGATACGGATAACATCAGCCTCGTATGTCCTGCCGACATCCTTTGGATCTATAGGCAGATATGGAACCGTCCACTTATCAAGCTTCTTTTCCTCTCTCCATGCCATGCCCTTTGAGATAGCATCCTGATGTGAGCCTGAAAAAGCAGAAAAAACAAGGTCTCCCGCATATGGCTGTCTCTCGCCTACCTTCATTCTGGTAAATGTCTCATACTTCTCCCTGATCTCAGGCAGATTTGAAAAATCAAGCTGTGGATCCACTCCGTGTGAGTAAAGATTCATGGCAAGTGTCACGATATCTACATTTCCTGTTCTCTCACCGTTTCCAAACAGCGTACCCTCTATCTCCTCAGCTCCTGCAAGCACACCAAGCTCTGATGTGGCAACACCGCAGCCTCTGTCATTATGAGGATGTAAGCAAAGCACTACTCCGTCTCTGTACTTGAGGTGCTTGTCGATATACTCAATCTGTGTTGCAAAAACATGTGGCATAGCATTCTCTACTGTGGTAGGGATATTGATGATGGCCTTATTATCAGCCTTTGGCTGCCATACATCAAGCACAGCATTGCACACATCAACCGCATAATCCACCTCAGTGCCCGAAAAGCTCTCCGGTGAATACTGGAAACGGAAATTACCGTCAGTCTCTGCTGCAAGGTCTCTCAGTAAAATAGCTCCGTCAACTGCAAGCTGCTTTATCTCTTCCTTTGACTTCTTAAACACCTGCTCACGCTGTGCAACAGATGTGGAATTGTACAGATGTACAACTGCTCTCGGTGCTCCCTCAAGTGCCTTGAAGGTCTTCTTGATGATATGCTCTCTGGCCTGTGTCAGCACATGTATAGTGACATCATCAGGAATCATATCCCTCTCAATAAGAGCTCTCGTGAAATTGAACTCTGTCTCAGAAGCTGCCGGGAAACCTACCTCGATTTCCTTAAAGCCTATATCTACAAGCATCTTAAAGAAGTCAAGCTTCTCCTCAAGACTCATCGGCTCGATTAGAGCCTGGTTGCCATCACGTAAATCAACCGAACACCACAGTGGTGCTTTATCTATATAATCCTTCTTAACCCAGTCATAAGTGCATTCAGGAGGCAGAAAATAACTGCGCTCGTATTTTTCATATCCTTTCATCTTAAAACCTCTTTTCGTTTGAACTGATATAATTGTAACACATAAGCGCAGTTATTGGAATGATTATATTTAATCACTTTAATTGATGTAATTTAATTTTTTATAAAAATATAATCAACTTTATTGATTTTGATTATTCTAATCAGATATTTAGGCTAAAATATCCGGCTAATCCTCTCTCTTATTACCCCAGAAAAACAATGCAACTGTTCCCGGACCTGTGTGGCTTCCTATAGTCGTACCGATATCATTTATCTCTACTTTTCCCTTCATCTTAGGGAAGGCAGCCTCAATCAGATCAGCTACGGCTTTAGCATCCTCATAGCATGCAGAATTCGATATATAGACCTTATCCGAATAATCGGCACCGTCCTTGCAGAGTGCCTGCATCTTCACAAGCATCTCCTTTATTGCCTTCTTTTTGGTGCGGATTTTCTCACGCACAATAAGCTTTCCCTCATTGCTCACATTCATGAAAGGACAGATATTAAGCACATTTCCCACGAATCCCGCGGTCTTTGAGATACGGCCGCCCCTGATAAAAAATGTAAGGTCTGATGAGAAAAACCAGTGATTCACCTCAAGTCTGTGCTCCATGGTCCAATCAGCCAGTGTATCAATATCCATGCCGCTATCCCTAAGGTCAGCGAGCTTATCCATCAAAAGACCAAAGCCTGACGATGCTGCCAGCGAATCAATCACATATATCTTTCTGTCAGGGTATTCCTCCTTAAGAGCCTCCTTTGCAAGCCTTGCCGAGTTGACTGTACCTGATATACCTGAGCTTAGTGTACAGTGAAGCACATCATATCCCTCATCCAGAAACTGCCTGAAGTACTCCATGTACTCCTCCTGATTGATCTGCGAGGTCTTTGTCATGGCACCTGCCTCCATTGCCTTGTAGAAATCAGGCAGTGGCATGGACTGTCCTAAATCATCCATATACTCTTTACCGTCAAGCTCATAGTGAAAGCATGCGTACTTAATATTTCTCTCGAGCATATGCTCCCTGGTAAGATCTGCTGTTGAACAGCAGCTAATCACATAATTTGACATATTATTTTCCTTTACCTTTTGACCTTTTATCATTATATGTAGTCAGATACATATGGTATCTCATGATATAAAATATCATCAAGCTTTGCAACAGCATCATATGTAGTCTGTATTTTGCCCATCTGCAAAAGCTTCTCCGCACTCTTGTAGCCCAAAAGCAGTGTGGTAAATGTGCCAATAGACATGCTAAGGTGATACTGTGGCTTTTTGTCGGTGAGAGTACAGTGCCCTTTCTCAAAATCAATGACAAATGTGCCATTATTCCACGGCAGAAGCTCATCTTCTATCTCGAAGCTAAAGCAGCCGCCCGGGCCATCCGGGTCACAGTTATACTGTGATATAAACTGCGCCACGTCGATGATTCTGCCCATGGCGTATGGTCTTATTGTCTCCTTGATATCACTGTCATCGAGCTCAAAAGCGATGGGCTCGCTGTAATAGTTGTTGCCTCTGACCTCATCAATCATGGAATCATGCGCATGAATGTACTCCCACAGACCAAGCTGCGCCTCACGGTTTAAGTAGATGAGCTCCTTGATGTGCATGACATCGGAGCTGATAAGATACACCATATAGCCACACGGTTCATCATCCTCGTTATAGTAGATGGCGACCATCGTATCGTCCTCATCCCAGCGGAAGTACTCCTCCCAAGCCAGATTGTTTCTGTACAGACAGCCGTGAGTCTTCGCGGCAAAGTGAGTATGAAGCTTCTTAAACTGCTCGTCATCCCACTGCACACGGCGCACATAGCCCGGCTCCTTAAGCTTTGTAGGAATCTGTCTGTCCTTTATCACATATGTCATCTTGTTTGAGATAATCTCCCAGCCAAGCCCTCTGTAAAGAGGTATAGAGTATGGATACAAAAGGGCAAACGACTTGTTGCTATCGCGCATCCTCGTAAGACTCTTTCTCATAAGCTTCTTCATGATACCATGGCCTGTGTACTCAGGATACGTGCACACACTTGTGACAAAACCTACCTCGTAGCGCTCACCATATATATTCATATCGAGCGGATATACCGCAAACTGAGCCACAAGCTCCTCTTTGTTGTCTATGATATTGAAGCAGCCAAGCACATCAGCTCTCTCAAGCACCGGAAACTTCGACTGCTTGATTTCATCATCCTTCCAACCGGTCTCGGCAAGATCTGCCTCTGTTACCTGAAAAGCATAACGAAGCAGTGCATTGTATTCCTCCGCATCGTCCTTTGTCAATACTCTTATCTTAAATTCATCTGATTTAAAAGAATGCATAGTGTCCTTTCTCGCCTGTCTTTACTGTATGACCATACATATTTTCCGAAATAATTCTAAAAATATAATAGTCCCAAATTCCTAAAAAGTCAATCTTTTGACTCAATAATGATAAATTTTCCTCTATGGATATCAATCACTGCATGGTCATCAATTATTTCATTGGATATGCCAAGCGATGTAAATCTGTCAAAGGAATAATCCGTAACAGGATACTTAAAGCCTCTAAGGCTCACCTCATTGTCGTCTGTCACTGCTATAAGCGAGACAAACCTGCCATACTGGGCTGATTTTTCAATGGTTACGGGCTTATCCGACATCCTTATACGGTTGTTTGTGTCGATAATGCTGATATCAGTTCCACTTTCCAATCCTATTCCCAAAAGTGAAATATTGCCGAGCACATGGTCTATTCTGCTTCCTGTTGCTCCGAGCAACACTATGCTTCGTGCACCCTCTCTTATGGCAAGTCTTATGGCATACTCTGTATCAGTATCATCCTTTATGGGATTGAGCCTGTGTATCTCGGTCTGTCCCTTTCTCTCAAAATACTCTAAGGCCTTTGTCGTGGCTGAATCGAAATCACCTACAATTATATCAGGCGTGACATCGTTTTCGTACAGGAAATCCATTCCGCTGTCAGCCGCAATTATGGCATCTATTCCGTCAGTCTTTATCTCATTTAAGCCGAATTCCTTATCTATTTTTCCACCACATACAATCAAATACCTCATTTTGTCCACCTTTTTATAAATAACATATCCACATTTGCTACAGCCCCGGAAGCATTTCCGTTCTAACCTGCATCTGTTACATCATGATATTCAGAAAACTCTTTATATTTTCTTCTATATCTCCGTTAAACACCGCACTTCCCGCAACAATGATATTGGCTCCTGCCGCAAGCAGTGTCTCCACGTTCTCAAGATTAACACCACCGTCCACCTCGATATCAGCCTTATTTGCGGTTTTCTCAAGAAGTGCCTTTAAGTCGCGCACCTTGTCTACAGTGTACGGAATAAGCTTTTGTCCTCCAAAGCCCGGATTTACAGTCATGATAAGCACCATGTCCACCTTAGGAAGCACATACTCTATGACTGAGAGCGGAGTAGCCGGATTTAATGCTACACCTGCCAGTATGCCCTTTTCCTTTATTGCCTCGATTGTCCTGTCAAGATGCTTACATGCCTCCGCATGGACTGTGATGATATCTGCTCCTGCTGTCGCAAAATCATCTATATATCTGACCGGCTCATCTATCATCAGATGCACATCAAACATGCGCTCTGTGCACTTTCTGATTGTCTTTATGACAGGCAGTCCTATTGATATGCTTGGAACGAAGCTGCCGTCCATAACATCTATATGCACATACTGTGCTCCGGCCTCATCAAGCTGCTTAAGCTGCTCTCCGAGTATTGAATAATCCGCTGATAAAATTGATGGTGATAAACAGTTCATGTTTTCCTCCGTTTGATTATGCTTTAAATTAATACTTTTGTCTGTTTTTAAGCTCCTCATATAAAAGCTTATAATTATCATACCGCACCTGCGATATTTTCCCATCTGCAAGAGCTTCCTTCACGCCACAGTCCGGCTCATTTATATGACTGCAGCCCTGAAACCTGCAATATGGCTCATACTCTACAAACTCCGGATAACATGTCCACAGATCTTCCTTTTCAAAGCCCGGCACATCCATCGAGCTGAAGCCGGGTGTATCCATGATATACGTGCCATCCTTTATCGGGATAATCTCAGAATGTCTGGTCGTATGCTTTCCGCGCTCTATTTTCTCACTTATATGTCCTGTCTCCATCTGCACATCATCCTGCAGACAGTTGATGATAGATGACTTGCCAACTCCCGAGGGACCTGCAACCGTGGTCGTCCTTCCCTCTAAAATATGCTTTATCTCATCTATGCCCTCACCTGTTTTCGTGCTGGTAAAAAGCACTCTATAACCAGCCGGCTCGTATATGCTTTTAAGCTCCTGCTGCTCTTTAGGTGTGATTAAGTCCTTTTTGTTGAAGCATATGGTAACCGGGACATGCTGGTACTCCATCATACACAAAAACCTATCAAGCAGGTTGAAATTGGGATCCGGCTTTGCGGATGCAAAAATAACCAGGGCCATGTCTATATTGGACACAGCCGGCCTGATAAGTTCGTTTTTCCGTGGCAGTATACTCTCGACATTGCCTATGTGCTTTTCATCATCGAGGACTGCTATGTCGACTATATCGCCAACCAGCGGCTTTATCTTTTGTTTTCTGAAGGTGCCTTTTGCTTTGCACTCGTAGAGAGTGCCGCCTGTGGCAGTTTCTTTTGCTTCTTTGGTTTCTTCTACGTAGACGTAGTAGAAGCCGGCAATTCCTTTAATAATTTTTCCTGTCATGGTTTTCCTTGTGTGCTTTTGTATTTGCAAGAGTCACGCTTTCGGCGGGGTGCATGCCGCGCTTTGAGGTTGTGCGGGTGGCGGGGGCAGGCATATATTCCTCTTAAAAAATATGAAGCCAGCCCCGGGCTCTCCTACGGACAGGCTATGGCTTGCTCTGCCCTGTTCTTTCCTCGGTAGGTTTATGGCACCCCGGGGCAATTCATATTTTTTTCTCGGAACACATGCATGCCCCGCTATCTACAGTCCTTCTCCGCGAGTTCAGGTTCTCGTCCGCGGGTTGGTGTGGGAGTGGGGTTCGGATAGCACGCCACTTCGTGGGTGCTATCCGGTGGCTACAATAAGGACATGTATTGTGTTGCTGCTTTATGCGCTATATGTGTATTGTGTGTATTTACAAATACGATGGCGATACGGAAAACTTGACGTAGCTGCGCTACGGCTCGTTTTCCTCGTGCTGCCCCAAGCTATGGCAATATCTACCTATTTTTTGCTATTCCGGTTTATAATAATTATTTAGCGTCTCTTATGCTTATGGCACGCTATACGTTACTGGATCAAGTGTGACAGTTGCAGGATTTCCTGCTTCATCTGTTTCCCCTGTCTGAACTGTCCAAGTAACCACAATACTTCCTGTAGCTTCTTTCATTGTTCCGGAAACTGTAAATGATGACGTATTTTCATATGAACCCTTATCGTATACAGTTCCACTTTTACCTACAAGCTTATACTCTGCTTTTACTACAGTTCCTTCTCCACTATAACTAACTCCTTTACTTACGTTAGTCGATATCTCCTGCTTACCCTTACTGAGTGTAAGTGTGATTGTGGTGCCTGCGGCTACGGTTTCACCGGATTTGGTCTGGCTGATTACGTTGCCGGCGAGTACTGTGTCGCTGTACTGGGAGTCGGCATAGGTGTACTTGAGGCCTGCTCCTGCGAGGGCGCTTTCTGCCTGTGACTGTGAGGCGCCTACTACGTTTGGCACGGTGATTGGCTTCTGGCCCGGTGAAAGGGTGACTGTTACTGTGCTGCCCTTTGCGGCCTGTTTCTTTGCTGATGGTGACTGTGCTGTTACTACATCTGCTGCTACACTGTCATTGTAATCTCCATACTCGAAGGTGACACTAAAGCCTGCTGACTCGAGTGTGCTCTTTGCCGAGCTCTTGGTCTTTCCGATTACACTTGGTATCTTGACCATCTCTGATGTACTATCACCTTTTCCTGCGATAACTACATTAATCTGTGAACCACGCTTTACTGTATCTCCGGCCTTGACATCCTGCTCAAGGATAGTGCCGTCCTTTTCATCTGACTGCTTTGTCTCAAATGCAAATACTGTGAGGTCAAGCTTTAAGCGGTCTACTGCCTTCTGAGCATCCTCCACTGACATGCCTCTGATGTCAATCATCTGGCCCTCTGTCTCAGTCTGTGTCTCTGACTCTGATTCAGACTCGGTCTGTGTCTGTGACTCTGTCTGCTGTGACTCTGAGTTCTTTTTGCCGCCAAACTTAAACACTCCTGCCACTGAAAGTGCAAGATATATGATAACTATTACAATGATTACGGCTGTTACTATACCCATGATTGTGATTGCTTTATCCATCTTTGGATTTAAAAGCTTGCCGTCATCATCATCGTCGTCATCTTCGTCGTCATCATCTTCGTCTAAGAGTGACTCATCATATTCATCATCATCGTCTTCATCGTCAGCATACTCATCATCATTATCTGCATCGGTATCATCATCGTTTAAGTCCTCTGCGACACCTCTGCCCTCTTTTATCTTGTCAAGCTCCTCCGGGCTTATAACCTTGGTCTTGCCACCGTCAACGAGTGGAGCTATTGTGACGAAATCCTCATCAGGATGCGCAAGAGAGCGCCTTATGTCTGTGAGAAGCTCCTCAATAGTCTGGTATCTGCGGTCCGGTGTCTTTTGTGTACACTTTAAGATGATTTTCTCAAAGCTGATCGGCAGATCCGGTGCGTAGATGCTTGGCCTTGCAATCTCCTCCTGTAAGTGCTGCAGTGCAACTGCCACTGTGGTATCACCGTCAAACGGCACACGGCCTGTAACCATCTCAAACATTACGATTCCCAGTGAGTAAATATCACTTCTGCCATCGACGAAGCCGTTTCTTGCCTGCTCCGGAGATGCATAGTGTACTGAGCCCATCACATCTGAGCTTATTGTATTTGAAGATGTAGCCTTTGCAATTCCAAAGTCTGTCACCTTTACCTTGCCATCTGTAGAAATAATGATATTCTGCGGCTTGATATCACGATGGATGATATTTTTATTGTGAGCGGCCTCTATGCCCCTTGCCACCTGGATTGCAATACTTGCAGACTCCTTGAATGACAGCTGGCCCTTTTTCTCGATATAAGTCTTAAGTGTGATACCCTCGACATACTCCATGACAATGTAGTACAGACCATTCTCGCTGCCTACATCATAGATATTTACGATATTCGGATGCTCAAGTCCTGCTGCTGACTGTGCCTCAGCACGGAACTTGGTCACAAATGAACTATCCTCCGAAAACTCCTGCTTTAAAACCTTTATAGCTACAAAACGGCTCAGTATATGGTCTTTTGCCTTGTATACATCGGACATGCCGCCTGCGCCAACCTTGCTTAGGATCTCATATCGATCCGATAAAAAACTTCCTATCTCTAACATCTGTTATTACCTCGTCTTAAAATGGTTTAATAATCATTACAGTGATATTATCGCGACCACCGTTTGCATTGGCCATGGCGACAAGCTGTGACGCTGCTGTCTCGATATTATCATTTTGCCTAATAGTATCGCATATTTCTTCATCTCTCACCATATTGGTAAGTCCGTCTGTACACAGAAGAATCCTATCGTCCTCACATAGCTCGACCTCAAAGAAATCTGCCTCCACATGATCTGCTGCCCCGACGGCTCTCGTGATGATATTCTTGTCCGGATGAACTCTCGCCTCGTCGGCATTTATCTCACCCATCCTGACCATCTCATCAACCAGTGAATGATCCCTGGTAATCTGTCTGATCTGCTCTGTGCCACCTACAATATAAAGCCTGCTGTCACCTATATTGGCCACAAAAAGCTTGTTTCCTATAATAGTTCCTATGACTAAGGTGGTACCCATTCCACGCTTAGCTTCATCCCCACGAGACTCAGCCACCAAAAGCTCATTTGCCTTGTTGATAGCCTCTTTGATGATGGATACCGGTTCATCCCCGGCATTTCTCGATACCGATGCAACCACACGCTCTATAGTGTGTCTGGAAGCATAGTCACCGGCTTTGTGTCCTCCCATTCCATCTGCTACGATGAAAAGATTCGGAAGATTTCCTACTGCAGTGTCAGACGAGAAATAAAAATCCTGATTCATCTCACGAATAGCACCTGCATCCGTAATGGAAAACGTCTTCATCTAGTTTATTCCTCTCTCTTTATCTATATGCTTCTTGCGAAGCTGTCCACAGGCACCGTCTATATCTCTGCCCATTTCCCTTCTAATAGTAACATTAATTCCGTTTTTTTCAAGCCTATTTTTAAAAGCCTCTATAACACCCTTGTTGGACTGCACGTAGTCGCGCTCCTTTATCGGGTTTACCGGAATCAGATTTATATGGCAGTTCATGCCATGTACGAGTGCCGAAAGCTCTGCTGCATCCTCGGCTGTATCGTTCACTCCGCCTACCAGGCTATACTCAAAGGTGACTCTGCGGCCGGTCTGTGCAAAATAATATTTGCATGCATCGACCACATCATGTATATCATAGCTGTTTGCAACCGGCATGAGAGCTTTTCTCTTTTCCTGGTTGGAGGCATGCAGTGAAAACGCCAGCGTGATAGAAAGCTTTTCATCTGCAAGCTGTTTCATGCGCGGTACGAGACCACATGTGGAAACTGTCAGATTGCGCTGGCTGATATTGATACCGTTTTCATCAGTAAGAAGCTCTATAAAGCGCAGCAGATTGTCGTAATTGTCAAGCGGCTCACCTGTCCCCATGACAACCACATTTGAGATGCGCTCTCCTATGTCCTTGCCTATCTGATAAATCTGGTCAATCATCTCAGACGGCCTAAGCCCCCTGACGAGACCGTCAAGAGTGGATGCACAGAATCTGCACCCCATCCTGCAGCCGACCTGTGAAGAGATGCATACAGAGTTTCCATGCTTGTACTTCATAAGCACACTCTCTATGACGTTGCCATCGTCCAGTGCAAAGAGATATTTTCTCGTGCCATCGAGCTTTGACACCTGCACCTCCTCTTTTTTTAGCGAGATGAGTATTGCATTTTCCTTTAATACCTGTATGAACTTTTTTGAAATATTGGTCATCTCATCAAAGCTTTCCACATGCTTCACATGAATCCACTCATATATCTGCTTCGCACGGAATTTCTTTTCTCCGAGCGATATGATAAACTCTGTGAGTTCGTCCATATTCATTGATTTGATGTCAGTTAGTTGTTCTTTTATCTGTTCCATATTATTTTTATTAAATCTGCATTTAACTATTGTTTTATAATTCTACTAATTCGAGCCAATTTATATTTATTAATTCATGATTTACTTTAATATCATAATTTGCTTTTTATAAATCTTGCAATAAAGAATCCGTCACTTCCATGCTCACCGGGCAGTATCTGTTCCATTCCGGTGCCCTCAGCAAAGTTCTTATCCAGCTCAAACTCCGGATGCTTTTCAATAAACCACCTCACATTGTCCTCGTTCTCAGCCTCATCTATCGTACATGTACTGTACACGAGCACTCCGTTTGGCTTCACGTATGTATGCACGGTATCAAGTATCTGTCTTTGAAGAGCGGCAAGCTCATCTACAGACTCAGGTGTCATCTTGTAGCGGATGTCCTTCTTTCTTCCGAGCACTCCAAGCCCTGAGCACGGCAGATCACAGATCAGTATATCTGCTTTTCCTGCCGAATCAGCATCAGGTACTGTGGCATCCCACACCTCTGCCGACATATTGTTAAGGCCATGCCTTTCTATATTTTCCTCAATCATATCGACCTTGTTATCGGTCAGGTCACGCGCGAGCACATGGCCGCTTCCCTGCAAAAGCTCAGCTATATGGGTGCTCTTGCCGCCCGGTGCTGCGCATACATCTATCACATAGTCGCCTTTCTTTGGAGCAGCCGTCTGTGCGACAAGCATGGAGCTTATATCCTGCACATAGAAAAGCCCGTCTCTGAAGCTCTGCAAGCCATTCAAATAATCAAATCCAGATATAACAAACGCGTAATCAAGTTCATCAACCGCAGTGACCGTCACACCCTCTGCCTCAAGCATCGCGCGAAGCTCATCCGGAGTACACCTGGTCAGGTTTGTCCTGATGCTTATTGTGCTCTTATTGTGAAAGGCCTTGAAAATCTCCTCTGCCTTCTTCTCTCCGTATGCCGCAACAAATCTGTCCACTATCCACTGTGGCATGGAGTATCGGATGCTTAAGGTATCAAACTGTACTGAATCTATATTTCTTGCAATATTTCTGAGTACACCGTTTACAAAGCCCGAAAGCTGTGCAAACTTATGCCTCTTTGCAAGCTTCACAGCCTCATTGCATACAGCTGAATCCGGCACCGCGTCCATGTACTTTATCTGGTAGACGCTCATACGAAGAAGGTTTCTGATGAAGGGCTTCATCTTCCTTACCTTTGTCTTTGAAAAAGAGTCTATGATGTAGTCGAGCTGCAGCATATACTCGATAGTGCCGTCAACAAGCCTCGTCATAAAGGCTCTGTCCTGCTTTGACAGATACTGATACTTGTCAAGCACACTGCGAAGCACGATATGTGAAAATGCTCCACGCTCATTAATCTCAATAAGCATCTCAAGGGCAAGCTCACGCGTATCTACAGAGTGCTCATTATGCGCTGCCACATTTGATTTTGCCGGTCTGCCCGGTATATTATTTTTGTTTATTTGGCTATTTTTATTATTATGATTATTTTTACTATGATTATTTATCATGATGATGTTTCCGAATAGTTACATATACATTTAATTTTCTAACTAATATATCCAATTTGAACTGCCACCCTGTAAAATCACAGGCAAACAGAATCTAAAACAATATCAGTCGTCACGCCTGCGTCCGTTTGTGATAAGTATGATACGAAGGAGCTGTAAAATAGCAGCCGCCGCACTGGCTACATAGGTAAGTGCCGCTGACTTGAGCACCCTTCTTGTGTACCTAAGCTCGTCATCTGCAAGTATGCCCTGTGTACGAAGCATGACAAGCGCACGTCTTGAAGCATCAAACTCTACCGGCAATGTCACGAGCTGGAAAAGCACTGCTGCCGAAAACAGCAATATGCCTATATCAATAATAAGCCCTGACGAGCGTGTGTTAAATAATAAGCCGATAAGTATGACCGGCCATGCAAGCATTGAGCCAAAATTAGCTATAGGCACAAGTGCACTCCTGATTGAAAGAGGTGCATAGCTTTTTGCATGCTGTATAGCGTGTCCACACTCATGGGCTGCTACGCCAAGTGCTGCGACCGATGTGGCATTGTACACAGGATCAGATAAATTCACCGTTTTGGTGCGCGGATCATAGTGGTCCGTCAGACTGCCGGACACATGACGCACCTGCACATCATATATGCCTGCCGCCTGAAGCACTCTCTGAGCTACCTGTGCGCCATTCATGCCTGACATGCTTCTCAGCTGCGAGTATTTATTAAATGTACCTTTAACTCTTGCCGATGCAATCATACATATCACTGCACCTATCACAACGAGTATATATGTCGGATCCCAGTAATAATATCCCATGTATCATCTCTCCTTGCTGCTTATTATAATGCGTGTAGTAGTTTGTCAATAGTTACTTATAATTAATAACTATAATGTGAAAAACGAGCCCTCTTCCACATGACAGCCTCTCAAAAATGAACCTGTATCCATGCGCTTCTTGCCCTGGAGCTGTACCTCTACTAAAGATAATGCTCCTTTTCCTGTCTGTACATACATATCATTTTTTCCGATATGATAAATACAGCCCGGCTCATAATCATCGCTGCCGTCAATCACCTTTGCACTCCACACCTTAAATGTCTTACCATTCAGGTGGGTGTATGCGCTCGGCCATGGATTAAGCCCCCTTATAAGCCTCTCAATCTCAACAGCCGGCTTTGTCCAGTCGATAAAGCCAAGCTCCTTACTGATCATTGATGTATGTGTGGCCTCCTCGCTGTTTTGAGGAGTATACTCTGCAGTGCCATCCTCTATCATCTTCATGGTCTCCACACACAGCCTTGCTCCCTCTGCTGAGAGCTTATCAAACAGGCTGCCGCCGGTCTCATCAGGTGCAAGTCTGACTGTACTCTTTGCAATCATATCGCCGGTATCGACACCCTCATCCATCCTCATGGTAGTGACACCTGTAAACTCGTCACCGTTAATCACAGCCCACTGGATAGGAGCCGCACCTCTGTACTTTGGCAGAAGTGAAGCATGCACATTGATACAGCCGTATCGAGGCATATCAAGAATACTCTTTGACAGAATCTGTCCAAAAGCAACCACAATTATTATATCTGCATTAAACTTTCTGAGATACTCTATATTAGCAGTCTCTCTTATTTTAACCGGCTGGAATACCTCAATACCGTGCGAAAGCGCACACTCCTTGACCGGTGTATACTGCATTGTCTTGCCGCGGCCCTTTGGTTTGTCGGGCTGTGTGACAACCAGTGCCACCTCGTGTCCTGCCTCTATAATTGCCTCAAGTGTTCCCACCGAAAAGTCCGGTGTTCCCATGAAAATTACTCTCATCTTACTGCCTCCCAGATATTTTCCAAGCTCAGATAACAAATGTCATCCTAATGATTACTCCTGTGTATCCTCATATGTCACATCGTGAAGTGCGCCCTCAACCTTCTCCACATAGAGATGTCCGTCGAGATGGTCAAGCTCGTGACAGATACATCTGGCCAAAAGCTCCTCTCCCTCTATCTCATACTCATTCATATCCTCGCCCATGAAGCGGGCCTTTACATGATTCGGGCGGGTCACCTGTCCGGCCTTTCCCGGTACTGAAAGACAGCCCTCATCGCCGGTCTGCTCCCCGTCAGACTCGATAATTTCAGGATTAATCATCACGATCGGACCCTCGCCCACATCGATAACAACGATCCTCTTTAATATGCCAACCTGTGGTGCGGCAAGTCCTACACCATTGGCCTCATACATAGTCTCAAGCATATCATCAATAAGTGTTACTATCTTTGGAGTCACCTCCGTAACCTCTCTGCAGACCTTGCCAAGTACAGGGTCTCCCTCCACTCTAATAGTTCTAAGTGCCATAATTGCCTCCTTCTATATCTATCAAAATCCACTCATCGGATTGAAATCAAATGAGATATTAGCATGTTTCATTGCCGTATCAGCTTTCACAGCCTGCTCTATGCCATCCTTTATGGAAATGAGCGCCGCATAGTCAGATGTCTTCATGTAAATCACCTTGCGGTATATGTCATTTACCTTGGCGATGGTCGCATCCGCAGGACCGATGAGCTGAATCTGATGCCTATCATCAGGGCTTTGATTTTCATCTGCATGCGATATCATCTGCGACGCTATATCGTACACTTGCTGTGACATGCTGGCGCACTCACTCTCATCAGGTGATGTGACATGGACTAAAAGCATATTCCATACAGGCGGATAATGCATAAGCCTCCTGTACTCTATCTCCTTATCATAAAAAGCCTCATAATCCTGCTCTTTTGCAGTCCGGATGGCATAGTGGTCAGGGTCGTAGGTCTGGATAACCACATTGCCGGGCAGCTTCCCTCTGCCGGCGCGCCCTGCCGCCTGGGTCAGCAGAGCAAAGGTGCGCTCCGCCGCATGAAAATCATTCACATGCAGTGACATATCCGCCGCCAGCACACCAACCAGCGTGACATTTGAAAAATCATGCCCCTTTACAATCATCTGCGTACCGATAAGTATATCGGCTTCATGATTGGAAAATGCCTGCAGAATCTTCTCATACGCATCCTTCGCCCTCGTGGTGTCATAATCCATGCGCAGTATACGCGCCTGTGGAAAACGCTTTGCCACCATCGCTTCTATCTTCTGTGTGCCGGCCTTAAAGCCGCTAATGTACTTCGAGCCACAGCTCGGACACACCTTAGGCACCGGCTGTCTGTAGCCGCAGTAGTGACAGACCATCACTCCGCCGCTATGTTCACTGAGTGATACATCGCAATGAGGACATTTTACCACAAAACCGCACGCTCTGCACGACATAAATGCCGATTTGCCCCTTCTATTTAAAAAAAGCATGGTCTGCTGGCCATTTAGAAGCCGCTCCTCCATAAGCTCCTGAAGCCTGGTGGAAAGAATCGAGCGGTTTCCCTCACGAAGCTCCTGCCTCAAATCGACAACCTCACACTTTGGAAGAGGTCTGTCGTCCACACGCTTATCCAGCTCCAAAAGCCTGTAAACGCCTGTCTTTGCCTTGTAATAGCTATCCACCGACGGTGTTGCAGAGCCAAGTACCACAATAGCATCGGACATGCGCGCATACTCTATCGCCACCTCCCTGGCATGATAGCGTGGCACCGACTCGCTCTTGTATGAATTCTCGTGTTCTTCATCTATTATGATAAGTCCTAAATTTGAAAAAGGTGTGAACAGCGCCGACCGCGGGCCAATCATGATGTCAATATCACCATTCTTAGCTCTCTCAAACTGGTCATAACGCTCACCATTTGAAAGTCTTGAATTGATTATCGAAACCCTGTTCCCAAATCTTGCAAAAAAACGCATCACGGTCTGATAAGTGAGGGCAATCTCGGGAATCAGCACAATCGCCTGACGCCCGGACTGTATACAGTGTGCGATAAGCTCCATGTACACCTCTGTCTTGCCGCTTCCGGTGACACCCTTAATCAGATAAGTATTTCTAAGACCGGCGGCAATGTCGCCTTCTATCGCATCAACCACACTCTGCTGCGCGGCATTCAGTACCTTATCATAGGTGTCCACACTCATATGCTCCACAGGATTTCTGTAACCGCTCTGTGTGATGACCTCGATAAAGCCACTCTGCTCAAGCGCTCTTATAGTGGCAGCCGACACCGACAGCTTGCCTGTCACAAAGGAATACTCAAGGCGCGCCCCATCATCAGCATCGATCAGCGCACGAAACAGCCTGGCCTTTGCCTTTTGTTTTTTTGCCTCGCAAAGCGCAAGCTGCGCCCTTGCCTTTACCTTGTCTATTTTCAGTGCAATACTGCGGCTCACCTGCTCCTTAGCCTGCTTCTTTACAGGTATAACAGTCTTAAGCGCCTGATTCATGGTAGAGCCGTAATTGCGCCGTATCCATGCCGCAAGTGCGATGAGCTTTGCCTCCACAGCCACAGAGTCTGCCTTTATCCCGATAAGAGGCTTTGTCCTTGCCGGGTCGTACTCAGGCTTATCCGTGACCTCAATCACATAGCCTGTGATAGTGCGGCTGCCAAATGGAATATCCACGCACACACCCGGACGGATGTCGCATAAAATCTCATCCGGGATGCTGTACTGAAATGTCTTATCCAGTTTTTCGTGGGATATATCCACAATCACGTTGGCATACATAACTGATACTATTTAACTCCTTCGTATTTCTCCTCGCAGTACTTGCAACGGTAGATTTCGTTTTTCTCATCGGAAAGCACGAAAATCTGGTCAAGCTCCTGCTCAATTGAAGTGATGCATCTTGGGTTTTTGCACTTGATGACATTTTTCACCTGATGAGGCAGCTTAAGCTCCATCTTGTCCACAATCTTATCACCCTTTATCACATTTACAGTGATATTGTGGTCGATAAATCCAAGGATATCGAGGTCTAATGACTCTATCGGACACTCTACCTTGATGATATCCTTCTTGCCCATCTTGCTGCTCTTTGCATTCTTTATGATTGCAACTGTGCAGTCGAGCTTGTCAAGCTTTAAATCCCTGTAAATCTGAAGACTCATACCTGCCTTGATATGATCGAGCACAAAGCCCTCATGTATTCCACTTATATTCAGCATATTATCCTCCTTTAGTCCTCAGCCAGTCCAAGCAATGTCAGAATAAGCGCCATACGCACGTAAACCGCATACTGTGCCTGCCTGAAATAGCATGCTCTCGGGTCATCATCCACATCAACAGAAATCTCATTCACACGTGGGAGCGGATGAAGTACAATCATATCATCCTTTGCAAGCTCCATCTTCTCCTTTGTCAGAATGTAGAAATCCTTCAGACGCACATAGTCCTCCTCATTGAAGAAACGCTCCTTCTGGACACGGGTCATGTAGAGTATGTCAAGCTTAGGCATAACCTCGTCAAGACTTGTAACCTCCTCGAATTCAATGCCCTTGGCAGTGAGAACATCCTCACGGATATAGCTTGGGATACGAAGCTCTTCCGGAGAGATCAGGACGAATTTTACGTTCTCATAACGCACCAGTGCCTCGATCAGAGAATGGACAGTACGTCCGAATTTCAAATCACCGCAGAGACCGATCGTGATATTATCAAGTCTGCCTTTGAGGGAACGGATAGTTAAAAGATCGGTTAATGTCTGGGTAGGATGCTGGTGGCCGCCATCACCGGCATTGATCACCGGAATATTGGATGACATAGAAGCTACAAGCGGAGCACCCTCTTTCGGATGACGCATAGCACAGATATCTGCATAACAGGAAACGACACGAATCGTATCGGCAACACTTTCGCCTTTGGCAGCGGAACTGGAACCGGCAGAAGAGAAACCTAAAACCTTGCCGCCAAGATTCATCATGGCTGCTTCAAAACTTAAACGTGTACGTGTGCTTGGTTCGTAAAAACAGGTGGCAAGTCGCTTATCATCGCAGACATGCGCATACTTTGATGGATTTTTTTCAATGTCG
>OHYA01000140.1_pt1 | contig 49877 bp, 65 predicted proteins | sample 1580051 | NCBI WGS metagenome assembly OHYA01 (sample SAMEA3882554, study PRJEB24775) | human gut metagenome | biome: human-associated habitat; feature: intestine environment; material: feces | place: Netherlands | collected 2009/2010 | reverse complement strand
ACAGCGCCGACCGCCCCAAGTGGAGCGCACTGGACAACCGGATGCTGCGCTGCACCGTGGGCAACGATGTCCGCGACTGGAAGGACGCGCTGGCCTGCTTCTTCGCCCACTGGGACGGCGAAAACGGCATGAAGGGCTGAGAAAAACTGAAAATACCCCCCTGCGGAAGAACTGAGGATGTATCATGTTTGATGCGATTTTTGGCAGATCTGTCAAGATATTAAAGATCCTTGCAAAGGTGCAGTGTGTGCTGGCCTTTGTGCTTGCATCCATGCTGTGCGGCGCGGTCCATGAAATGCTGAAGCCCTTTAGTCGGTTTTCAGCCATCGTGCTGGGGCTGGTGGTCGCCGTGGTGTTCTGGGTGCTGCAAATGTTCCTTGCATGGGCGCTGTACGCCTTTGCGGAGCTGGTGGAGCATACCGAGGCCACCCACAAGGAACTCAGCGACATGAGCGCGGGTCTGGCACGGTACACCCAGGCCACCTATGAGGAGCTTCACAGCATGAACAAAGGGCTGGAGGCATACACCAAGGCCATGGGCAAGACCATGAACAGCATGAACAAGAACCTCTACCTTGTGGCAAAGTACTGCTGCGCCGAGGAGGAACGCGCCCGCGCCGCAGCCCGCCCGCAGTCCGGGAACAACAACAAATAAATAAAGAGGGATACTGACCTATGAAAACCTATCTGATCACCGGCTGTGCCGGTTTTATCGGTTCCAACTTTGTGCACTATATGCTCAAAAAATACCCGGAGATCCTGCTGGTCAATCTGGATAAGCTGACCTACGCGGGCAATCTGGAAAACCTGAAGGACGTGGAGGGCGACCCCCGCCATGTGTTCGTGCAGGGCGACATCTGCGACAAGGAGCTGGTGGAGAGCCTGTTTGCAAAGTACGATTTCGACTACGTCATCAACTTTGCCGCCGAGAGCCATGTGGACCGCTCCATCAAGAACCCCGAGATCTTTGTGCAGAGCAACGTGATGGGCACTGTCAACCTGCTGCAGCGCGCCAAGGAGGCATGGTACGACGCCGATGCCAAGACTTGGAAAGAGGGCAAGAAGTACCTGCAGGTGTCCACCGATGAGGTGTACGGCGCTCTGGGCGCAGACGGCTTCTTTATGGAGACCACGCCCCTGTGCCCCCACAGCCCCTACTCCTCCTCCAAGGCCAGCGCCGATATGTTCGTCATGGCCTTCCACGACACCTACGGTATGCCGGTGAACATTACCCGCTGCTCCAACAACTACGGCCCCTACCAGTTCCCGGAGAAGCTGATCCCCCTGATGATCAACAACGTCAAGCACCACAAGCAGCTGCCCATCTACGGCGACGGTATGCAGATCCGCGACTGGCTGTATGTGGAGGATCACTGCAAGGCCATTGATATGGTGGCAAACGGCGGCAAGATCGGCGAGGTGTACAACGTGGGCGGCCACAACGAGCGCCCCAACATCTTCATCGTCAAGACCATCATCAACCAGCTGCACGACCGTCTGCAGGACGAGGGCATCAGCGAGGAGCTGATCAAGCACGTCGCCGACCGTCTGGGTCACGACCGCCGCTATGGTATCGATCCCACCAAGATCAAGAACGATCTGGGCTGGTACCCCGAAACTCCCTTTGAGAAGGGCATCGTGCTGACCATCGACTGGTACCTGAACCACGAGGAGTGGATGGACCACGTCACCAGCGGCGACTACCAGAACTACTATCAGGATATGTACAAGAATAAATAAAATTATGACGTTTCATCGTTATAAAACAACCTAATAACACTGCTAAAAATTGAATTTGCCGACAATTTGCCGACATTTCAACAAAAACACCCCCGTGAATTTCAATTTAGCTTGAAGTTCACGGGGGTTATTTTTTATGCGTGTTTAACAGCAGCTTCAAAGATATTGACAGCGGCTTCTTCCTGTGCATCCGTATTGTGCGCATAGGTGTTCATGGTCGTTGAAATATCAGCATGCCCCAGACGGGCCTGAACAGCTTTTGCCGTGACCCCGTTTTCAATCAGTGTCGTTGCGTGTGTATGGCGCAGGGAATGGAAGTTGAAGGGGATGCCCAATTCCTGATTGATGATTGTGGAAACACGGCCTTGAATGTTTTCACTTCCCGAATAATGCCCTTTTTCATTAACGCATACAAACCGAACCGCCGGGAGTGGGCAGCGTTCAGAACACGGGTGCTGCACAAGATGCTGGCACGGCTGACCTTTCATAGACATATCTTCAAGATACACATTGAAATACTTTGGCCCATAGCGCAGCCGGTTTTCAGTCTGGGTGCGTTTGGCTTCCTTCAGGGCTTTCGTCAATGTAGCACCAATTTTGATGGTACGTTTTGAAGTTTCAGATTTTGGGTCATTGAAGTACCAGCGGGAACCATTGTACAAATCACCATGCACAGCGGTTCGTTTGACTGTGATCTTCTGGTTCTTCAGGTCTATATCTTCCCACATCAACCCAAATACTTCATTCAGGCGCAACCCAGTATAATATCCAATGAGCAAAGGCAACTGAAACCATGTGTTTTCAAAACGCTTCAAGATTACTTCAAAATCTTCAGGTTCAATGATATATCGTTTTTCAACGGGGGTGCCCATTTTGGGAAGTTTTGTATAATGACATGGATTGAACTGTAACAGGCCCAAAGGCTGCACTGCATAGGCGAATGCGCCGGAAAGAACAGTTTTACAATAGATGATCGTGTTCTTTCCCAGACCGATTTCCTTCAGATGATTCAGCCATTTCTGTACCACAGCGGGGGTAATCGACTTTAAGCGATACTGCCCAAGGTCTGGCTTGATGTGCTTCTTCACGGTGTGCGAATATCCCTTGATTGTGTTTGCCTTGCAATTCACTTTCACATAGTCTTCAAGCCACATATCCAGATAGTCGGAAAGGGTGCTGCTGGATGGTTCAAAGACAAAACCAGCGTTGTTATATTCGCTGATCGCCTTTGCAAGTGCTGCTTCCGCTTCCTTTTTGGTACGGAACCCGCCTTTTTCCTTGCGCTGTCGTTTACCGCCCACCGTACCCATATCAAAGCTGTATGACCACATTGAACCACGTTTTCTTACGCTACCTTGCATAATCGTCCTTCTTTCTCTTGATTCCGAAAGGAAAAACGATTATAATTTAAGTGTTCGGGATAAATCATAATCACTTCATCCTTTCGTGTTTTTGATTTTCCGTCCATTGCCCCGCTAGTGTTGGCTCACCGGCGGGGTTTTTATTTTACCACAAACCTGTGATTGATTCGGCCCGCTGTTGCGGTTCTTCAATTTGAAGGTCAGCAGCGGTAAATCTATCAGCTGATTCTGTATCGGCTGACACATCATGTTCATATATCGTTACGGGATTTAAGGTTGTCCATGCTGCTTCCGGCGTTGTCCACCATTGATTGTTATAAAACACGATGCGCCCAAGTGCAGCTTCTTTCACAAGTTCATCATTTCCAAGATTGGTGGGCCACCATCCAGCCTGTTCAGAAGGTGTGTGATTATCTGTGAAATTGGAGCAAATGCCGGTTTTCTTATCAATTTTGAAGGTGAATACATCGGTTTTCAGGTCTGAATAACGGCGTTCACCTGAATTTTCACAGTAACACCAGTTATCACCATCCTTTACCCATCCAATAGCCATTTCACCAGTAGTATAGAAATAATACTGATTTCCATCAATGTTGACCCATTCCCCGGCGGCATACTGCCCATCTGGTTTCTGATATTTTTTGACCCCGTGGGTTTCATCTGTTTCCCATCCGGCAGCGAATGCAACAACCGGCACCAAACAAGCTAAGGCAATAGACAATATTACAGCGGATAATCTTTTCATTTATGATACGTCCTTTCTTGAATGCGGTTCAAGGTACCAAGTTCAAGATATTATTTATTTCTTTATATAGGACTGAAAATTTACAAAATTTGGGAATTTTCAGATTACCTATTAAGAAATCAAAATCACCTTGAACTACTTGAACCGATATTGAAAAATTAAGGCGTGATGCGGATTTTCGCCGGTTCAAGGTATGTTTGGAAATGAAGAACCATCTTCCACCGCCGGTGATGTAGTTTTTCGTTGATACGTCAGTTGTGTAAAATCATCTTGAACCATCATTCATGCAGCCGCCGGATAACGCCCACGGCTAGACCAATGATGCGCAAACTGTTGATTTCTTCCTTCAGGTATACGATTGGTTCATAATTTGGATTCAACGGCCACAGTTCAACCCTGTCAGGCCGTTTTTTCAATTTTTTCAAAGTTGCGAACCCATCACCACTATCAAGTTCCATGATCGCAACTATTTCATCGGTTTCAGCGTCTTGCTGTTCCCGAATGGCAACCATGTCACCATTCTTTATGAGGGGTTCCATAGAATCCCCCTGACAAGTCAAATACATATTTGCCCGCCACTCTTTTGGGGCTTGATAAAATGCTTCAATATTTTCTTGCGCAAGTATTGGAGTGCCACAGGCGATTTTTCCGACAACCGGCAAGCGTACCATTTCAGGCATGGGAATCAGATTAGAGGGTTTCGGGTGCCCTTCTTCGTCCTGATCGGTGATAAGTTCCGCACGGCTGACTCCCAAAGCGGTTGCCACACGGTCAACCATTTCCATGCTGGGCGTTCTTTCACCCTTCCGTAAATAGGATATGGTGGATTCAGCGCACTTCACCTTCCGTGCAAGTTCTTTTTGGGTCAAATTATTTTCTTGTAAAAGTTTGTTGATGTTCCGTGCAATTATTTTGCGGGTATCCATAAACAAGCCCCCTTTTCATCTTTATAATATAGCATATTGTGAACTTTTTCAATAGAAAACCGAAAAAATTCACTATTTACTATTGACATTCACCCAGAGTGAAGATATACTATTGACAGTTGATTCACACACAGTGAACCACGAAAGGATGAAGTGATTGATATGAAAGAGTTCGATTTGATGAAGTCCGAAATCAAGAAGGCAGAGCGGTTCGCCGCCAACAAGTCTAACGAACCCTGTTTTTTGGCAGCGTGGAGCTACTCTGGTGTGGATGATCTGGGTTGGGCTGATGTACTGTGCGAGATGGGCAATACCAATAACGGCGAGTATGTCAACACCGTTCATCTGTGCGTTTGCATGAGTGATCGCCGCCGGTCTTATGTGAGCCGTGTGATGCCCACTATGTAACGAAAGGAAGATTGAATGATGAAATGGTTCAAAGATTCCAATAGATACGTCCGTGAGGACGGTAAGTGCTACATCCGGCAACGGGAAGTTCGTATCAATGGCCGCTGGTGCTGGCGATGGTGCGTGTATGGTGATGTGGGAGGTCGGCACATTGATGATGTCATTGAGATGTTCCAGACCCTGAGGGCCGCAAAGCTGGCCTACGATAATGTCAACCCCGCCTGATGATGACCTTCGGCACAGGTCGAAACCACCCGGCAACCAGCCGGGCAAGGTCGTGGGAGCCAAACCACAGAAAGGATGACAACTATGTTATATCGTGAACTTCGTGACCGGTTTATTAAGTTCAACCGGGAACACCCCAACGCAACCCCGCTGAAGGGGTTCATCGTCTTCAGTGCTGAAAACTGGCCCAAGACCTATTCTGAAAAGTCCAGAACCTACGAGGTACACAGCGACAACAAAGCGTTTCGGCCTAATGCCAGTTCGTGCAGCCTGTTCGGTTCTTCTCTTGATGGTACTGACCAAGGTGTGCGCCTTGACTGGTACATGGCTGATTTTGGTATTCCGGGCGGTTGGGCCGTGGAACGCTGCATCATCGAGGAACCCGTAACCCGTGTGGATTTCACCCCGAATGACATTGAAGCGGTCTATGATGAAATTGATCGGCGTATTGATGCGGAAATCCGGGATGGTGATTTCACCGATGAAAAGGGTGAAATCCACATGGATGCGGTGAATGACTGCCGTGCAGATATGCTTCAGGGTGTGTATTCTGTTCTGATGACCCTTTCCAAAGATTGGCCTTCTGTTTCCCAGATGTGCGGCGCAGAGGAAGAACAGCGTGGTTATTTCTGCAAGGATGGTGATTCTGAATGACTGTTCGGGAAGTTTGGTTGAAGTGTGTGAACACCAATTCCAGCACCAAAGTCATGGTATACGCACCGACAAGCACCGGCCCCGTTTTTGAAGGCCCCATCTGGGCGATTCCTGACCGGGTGCAGCGTGGTGAAGTTGCACAGTTTCGACTGTGCGGCCTGACAGATAAGGGTAGTGCAACGGAAGTGTGGATGTTTTTGGCAGAGGGTGTGAAGGTATGAAGAAGTTCATGGTTTCGCTGTTCATCATGGCATTGGTGCTGCTGATCGCCGGTTTCGTGTGGGGCGGCTACTACATTTATTTTCTGCTGGAAGATTCCCCGGCAGTCAGCCGGGTGATGGTTTCCGTGGGTTCGCTGCTGTTTGCAGCACCCGTGATGTGTTTTGACAGAAAGGATGATCTGATGGATGGCTGATAAGAAAATTGACCCCAAGTGCGTGGAGCCTTGCCCCTGTGGTGCCACATGGTACGATGCAGAGGAAAACTCCAAAGGCAAGGTTACAATCATAAAGCGCAAAAGAATCCGTGGTTGCGGTTCTTCTGCCCCGGCGGTTGTATGCACTGCCTGTGGTCGGTCTGCATGGCCCGCCGGGAAACAGCTGGATGCTGTGAACCGGTGGAATGCACAAGATTTCCAGTATGGGCCTTTGAAAGAAGGTGACTGACGGTGAATGCGGTCTGTGAATCGTGCGGCAAGGTGATCTTGAACGCACGGAACCGGCAGCGGTTTTGTAGCGATTGCGCAAAGAAGCGTCAGAAGGCTGCATCCCTGAAGTATTATGAAAACAACCGGGATGAAATCAATGAACGGTTGCGCTTGCGTACACAGATGCGCCGGATGCTGGAACCTGAACCGATACCACCCAGAACCCCGCCAAAGTATACCATTTCCCAAGTGGACGCAAAGGCAAAGGAACTGGGTATCAGCTACGGCAAACGTAACTTGCTGCTGGAGCAAGGTAAAATAACGATATGAAAGGATGTGATTTGATGCCTGATTTCAAGATTTCACTGGCCGCAGCCCGTGTGAATGCCGGTTTGACCCAGAAGGAAGCAGCGGAAAAGCTGGAAATCAATATCGGCACCATGCAGAACTGGGAGAACGGCAAGACCACCCCGAATGCCGAAAATTTCATCAAGCTGTGCAAGCTGTACAACTGCCCGGTGAACGCTATTTCTTTGGGATAAAAATTCACTGTGAGTGAATTTTTCAAATAGAAAGGATGAAGTGATTATGATTTTTTCCGAACGTCTGAAGGCCCTGATGGATGAATTGAAGATTTCACAGGGCAAGCTGTGTGACCTGACCGGCATTGGTGCATCGTCTGTCAGTCAGTATCTTTCCGGGAAGCATGAACCCACGGCAGCACGGAAGCGGGAGATTGCCCGTGCGCTGGGTGTGCGGGAAGACTACTTTGAAGCCTACACCACCCCGGCGGTACCGGTCAAATCGGCTTATGTGAACCTTCCTGTGGAACTGGCCGCAAAGCTGATGACCAAATCCAAAGAATTTGTCATGCAGGGCTTGCGTGATGGCGTTTTCCCGTGGGGTTATGCGGTGAAGCTGGCAAAGTGGAGCTACTTCATTTCCCCGGTGAAGTTTGAGGAATACACCGGGATTCCGGTTCCCGTAAACGAGGTTGACGCATGAACGGGAAATATTATGGCCGGTTAGAAATCCGGTACCATAAGAAGGAAGCTGAAAGGCTTGCACACATTCACCAGAAGAAAGAGAGGTTCAAGAAAATGAGCGTGAAAGGCTATAAGGTGTTCAATCCTGATTGGACGTGCCGCAATTTTCAGTATCAGGTGGGGCAGACCTACGAAATGGAAGGCCCGGTCATCCCCTGTGAGCGTGGTTTCCATTTCTGCAAGAATGCTGCTGATTGTTTCAACCATTACGCATTCAACCCCGAAAACAAGGTTGCGGAAGTGATCGCCCATGGTACCGTGAAGGAAGAGGGTGATAAGTGCTGCACGGATAAGATTGAAATTGTTCGTGAAATCAGCTGGCAGGAAGTTCTGACGCTTGTAAATGTGGGAAAGGGGTGCACTGGACGCTGCAACACGGGCAACTGGAACACGGGCGACTGGAACACGGGCAACTGGAACACGGGCAACCGGAACACGGGCAACTGGAACACGGGCAACTGGAACACGGGCAACCGGAACACGGGCGACTGGAACACTACTTCTTTTTCTGGTGGCTGCTTTAACACTGAACAGCCCAAAATCTATATGTTCAACAAGCCTTCTGATTGGACGCTTCAGAACTGGTTTGATTCCCGTGCCCGGTATCTGCTGAATCAGATTGACAACTGCCCGCTTGAATATGTGTGGTTTGATACCATGAGCGATGAAGAAAAAGCAGCACACCCGGAAGCAAAGACCACCGGCGGTTATCTGAAGGAACGCACCACGGCAGACAATGCCCGCAAGTGGTGGGCCGGTCTGGATGCTGCTGATCGTAATGTGATCTTCAGTCTGCCGAATTTTGATGCACAAGTCTTCAAGGAAATCACGGGGGTTGATGTCAATGAAACTTCCGGTACCTGATGAAGTCAACAGCGCAGTGAAAGTGCTTTCGGACTTTTGCAATCAGACCACCATTGAAGGCGGCGGGTGTGAGAATTGCCCACTGGGTGCTGAAAACACTGACACTGGTTGTCTTCTTTCGGAAAATCTGCCGTTTGAATATGCTGAACTGGTTCCCCCAACACGTTGGACGGAAGCAGATGTCAGCATTGCGGCAGGGTTGAAGATGATGGGATATACCCACATCACCAAACGGGGAGAAAAGCCCCTTGCAATGATTGAAATGCCCCAAGGGGAACCGATTGTACACGCAATGAACCTTCCCGCCTTCCTGTGTCTGGGCAAGGGTGAAGTGGTTCCCATTGTGGACATTCTGGAAGAAGGTGCCGGGTGATGCAGCTTTATCCCCACCAACAAAAAGCCCTTGATGAAACTGCTGATCGGCAGCGTGTGGCATACTACCTTGATATGGGTCTGGGTAAAACCTATGTTGGTTCCGAAAAGATGATGCAGCTTGCAGCACCGGTGAACCTGATCGTTTGCCAGAAATCAAAAATTGATGACTGGTTCAATCACATGGTTGAGAACTACGCAATGAACCATTGCTGGCTGGTTTACAATCTGACGGATAAAAAAGATTTTGAATGGTTTTTCAAAGAAGTGGAGAATCGAAAGTCTGATAGTCCGGTTATCTGTGGAATCATCAATTATGAATTGCTGTTCAGACGGCCCCAATTAAGCGTTTTGCGGGGTTTTACGATGATGCTTGATGAATCATCCATGATTCAAAATGAAGCGTCTAAGAGGGCTAAATTTGTGCTGAAAATGCACCCTGAAAATGTGATTCTTCTGTCCGGCACCCCTACCGCTGGAAAGTATGAACGTCTTTGGTCACAACTTCACCTTCTGGGCTGGCCTATTTCTAAGAACTTGTATTATTCGCAGTACATAGTTCAAGAATGGATTGAAGATTCAAACAGTGGTTTCAAAATTCCGCACGTTGTGGGTTACAAAAATGTTGACCGGTTGAAAGCTAAACTTGCGCAGCATGGCGCAATCTTTATGAAGTCGGATGAAGTTTTCAACCTTCCCCAACAAGTTTTTAACACGGTCAAGGTTCCTTCCCCCAGAGAATACCGGCGGTTCATGCGAAATGACGTTGTGACAGTGAAAAACCTGTTGACGGGTGAACAGAATGAATTGGTCGGTGATATGATCTTGACCAAACGCCTGTATGCCCGGATGCTGTGTAGTCAATACAACCGGTTCAAGCTGGATGCCTTCACAGACTTGATGAACAGTACCAGTGATCGCCTGATAGTTTTTTACAACTTCAATGATGAACTGGAACTGCTGAAGGATGCAGCAGAAAAAGCGGAACGGCCCATAAGTATTGTGAATGGTTCAGTGAAAGACCTGTCAGCTTATGAGGAATGCAGCGATTCAATCACCTTCCTTCAATATCAGGCTGGTGCAATGGGCCTGAATCTTCAGAAAGCAAACCACATGATTTATTTTTCACTGACAGATAAATCTGAACTGTTTGAACAGTCTAAGAAGCGCATTCACCGTATTGGACAGGAAAACCCGTGCTTCTATTACTTGATGATCTGCCCAAACACGGTGGAAGAAGATGTGATGAAAGCATTGGAAACAAGAAGGGATTACACAGATGAACTATTCAAAAAGTATGCAGCGCAAAAATAACATCATGCACCGGGTGTTTATTTCATGGGCTGTCATCGGTGCCGGTGCCTTGCTTTTGGGTGGTCTGATTGGGTATTGGGTGGTAAAACGGGTGGACACCACCCAAACCACCACCCAAACAGAAACCACGCTGATCTATGGCCTTCCTGACGGAAAAATATTCACTGTGAGTGAAGAAATGCCGGAATATTCGGCTTCTAATAGTGAATTTTCTCCGTTGGATGTACCGCTGGGAACGGACGTTCAGGCATTTACATTCTATCTATGCAAGGCGTATGGCATTGATTTCAATTTCGCAATGGCAGTCATGCAGCAGGAAAGCGGTTTTCAGGCTGATGCAGTTTCCCCCGGCGGGGATTATGGCCTGATGCAGATTTCAAGCGTCAATCATGGATGGCTGTCGGATGAACTGGGAATTATGGATTTCCTTGACCCATACAGCAATGTGAAAGCCGGGCTGTATATCTTGCGCAGCCTGTTCCAGAAGTATGAAACCCCCGAAAAGGTTCTAATGGCATACAACATTGGGGAAACCGGTGCAAAGGTTCTTTGGAATCAGGGAATCTATGAAACCGATTATACCCGGTCAGTGCTTCAGATTCAAAATAACTTTGAAAATCGTTGAAAGAAGGTTGAAAAATGTTCTATTGTTCGCAGATTACCACGGAAACGGCACCCTGTGGGAAAAATTACTGCTGCTTCTCTTGCCCTGATCGTGAAGGATGCAAAGACCGGTGCCCGCTGGAACCCGCTTGTGCTGATACCTGTGAAAACCGGTATGAAGAAACGGAAGCCGTTGCAAAGCTGGAAACCGCTGCACTGGAAGTGATGAAGACCATCAAGACCATTGCACAGCAGAAGGAAAAGCTGGATGAAGCGGATAAAACGGCCCGTCAGCAGCTTGCGGATGCAATGGCAAAGTATGGTGTGAAGTCCTTTGAAAATTCCATTTTGAAAGTAACGTACATTCCGGCCAGCACAAAAACCACCATTGACAGCAAGAAATTGAAGGATAAAAACCCGGCAATCTATCGGGAGTATTCCAAAACCAGCACGGTGAAAGAATCCGTAAGAATCACAGTGAAGTAAATGGGTGGATGCTCTAACACAATATGAAGAAAGAAGGTGGATGTTATGACGAGAGCAGAAAGGGAAGCTGATCCGGGTGAATCCTTTGATGGGGGCTATCACCTTTATGCAAAGGAAAAGCATAAGGAACGAGTTGCAAAAAATTCTGAACGGATTAACTACGCAATCAAGCAATTTGAGTTGAACAACATTGAATTCTCCTTAAAAAATGAGAAAAACGGGCATTTCCATTGTAGAAGAAAATCAGATGATAAGCTGTTTCAGTTTTGGGCTGGAACGGGGAAAATCCTTGGATATGACCGTTTGCGGGGAATTCATTCACTTATCAAATTATTGTTAAGGTGATGCAATGGCGGCGGAAAAACAGTTTGAAAACCGTGTCAAGCGGTATCTGGAAACGCTGGGCGTTTACCCGCTGGGCTGTGCCCACGACAAAATGACGGTTCCCCCGGTTGGCTATTATGAAAAACGGTGGGGTGGTGGATATTCCAAAGCAGGGTTGCCGGATATGCACATTGTGGTGAACGGTATCAATCTTGATGTGGAATTGAAAGCCCCCACCGGTAGGCCGTCCGAACTTCAGAAATTTATGGTTGTTCAAATCAATGAATGTGGTTCAATCGGCCTGATCTTATGGCCTGAAGGGTTCCCAGAGTTCAAAAAAATCATTGAAGGGGTGATGCAATGCAGTATTCACATTCCCGCATTGGAGCATTTGAAAAATGCCCATTCAAATACAAAATGCAATATCTTGACCGGCTGAAGACACTTCCCCCGACTGAACCGGATAATGCCCTGATTTTGGGAACAGCGGTTCACACGGGTATTGAACAGAGCCTTCGGGCAGCAATCCAGCAATATTTCTTCAGCTATCCCATCATTACGGATAAGCACATCAATGAAGCAATCAAGCTGGAACAGGTCATCCCCAAAGCAAGGGCAGCAATTCCACCCGGCGGCAGTTTTGAAGTTCCCATCTATGATCGGGATTTTGTGGGATTCATCGACTATCTGGCACCCACCAACACGGTGGGCGGCATTGAATATTATGACCTATACGATTTCAAGTATACGGCCAATGTTCACAGTTATAAGGATTCCACGCAGCTGCACCTGTATAAATATTTCTTCGAGCGGAACAACCCCGGCAAGAAAATTCAGGCCCTTTATTTCCTGTTTGTTCCCAAGGTAAAAATCAAGCAGGGAAAGACGGAAACCCTTCAGGATTTCCGTGACCGTCTGAAGATGGAACTTTCTAAAGCAGCAGTTCAAAAGGTTCAAGTGGATTTCAAACCTGAAAAGGTCATTGAATTTCTGTTTGGCATAAAACGTGCAAGTGAAGCAAAGGATTTTCCGAAAAATGAATCATACCTTTGCAGATTTTGCGAATTTTCAGATTTTTGTAGTAAAGGAGATACTTACATGATCGAACTTCCTAAGAATCAGCGGCGCAGCATTGAAACCGTACAGAAGCGGGTTATCTGGATCTATGGCCGTCCCTTCTGTGGTAAGACCACCTTCGCAAACCAGTTCCCTGATCCCCTGATGATTAACACGGATGGTAATATCCGCTATGTTGATGCCCCCTATATCCGTATTCGGGATGAAGTGGTGGTGCAGGGCCGTCAGACCAAGAAAACCCCGGCATGGGTCATGTTCAAGGATGTTGTGGCAGAACTGGAAAAGAAGCAGAACAGCTTCCGCACCATCGTTGTTGATCTGCTGGAAGACGTATACGAGTATTGCCGCCTGTATATGTGCGAGGAAATGGGCATTTCCCATGAATCGGATGACTCTTTCCGGGCATGGGATAAGGTGCGCAGCGAGTTTTTGAACACGCTGAAGCGTCTGATGGCCCTTGACTATGAAAACATCGTTCTTATCAGCCATGAGGACACCAGCAAGGACATCACCAAAAAGGGCGGTGATAAGGTCACTTCCATCAAACCCAGTTTGCAGGATAAGGTGGCCGATAAGGTTTCCGGCATGGTGGATGTTGTGGGGCGTATCGTTGCTGATGGCGATGTACGCACCTTCAGCTTCAAATCCAACGAGGTGATTTTTGGCGGTGGCCGTCTGAAGGTCAAGGCCAAGGATATTCCGCTGGATGTTCAGGCCCTGTTTGAAATTTACGATGAAGCAAACCGCAATGCGGCAGCAGCCAACAAGAACCATGTGGAAGATACGGTTCATACCCCCGCAGAACCGGCAGAAAAGGCCCCTGAAGTCCCCGCAGCTGTTGAGCCGGAAAACAACCCGGCAGCAGATAAAACCCCGGAAAACGAACCGGAAACGCCTGTTGAAGAAAAACCCCCGTTTGACGGTGGCGCAGAAGTTCAGCAGCCCGCAGAGAACACCCAGACCCCGGCAGAGGAAAAGCCCCGCCGGAAGCGCAAGGTGAGAGAGTAAGAAAGGAAAGGTACACAACTATGATGGATTTCAATTACCCCAATGACGATGTGATGGCCGCTATTATCGGCGGCATGATGGGTGCAGCCCGTGCAGCGGCAGAGGATGCCGCCCAGAACCAGAAGGCCGGTGCAAATGGTAAGACTGGCCCCGGCATTCAGAACCCGGCCAAAACCCGTGATGAACTGCTGAAGAAGGCAGCGCAGGGCGTGGCAGCAAACGCAAAGGTTCTGTATGATGCCTTCATTGCCGTTGGTTTTCCGGCAGATGCAGCAATCAGCCTGACCGGTTCCGTTCTGGGCGCAGCAAATCACAAGTTTTGATGAAGAGAAAGGATTTTTGAATTATGGCTAGTATCTGGGATAAGTTTGACGCAAGCATTGACACCGCCGGTCTGGAAAAGGACGTGGAAGCGGCTGCACAGGGCAACGGCAACCGGAAGGAAGTGCCGCATGGTACTTATGAGGTGGCAATCACCAAGCTGGAACTGGGCGAGAGCAAGAAGCATGACCCGATGGTGAAAGTTTGGTTCAAGATTGTTGAAGGTGACTTCAAGGGCAGTCTGATCTTTATGAATCAGGTCATCAATCAGGGTTTCCAGATTCATATTGTCAACGAGCTGTTGCGTGACATCACCGGTGAGATGAACAACCCGCCGGAAATCGCCTTCCACACTTACCGTCAGTATGGCGAACTGCTGATGGACATTGCGGAAGCCATTGACGGAAACTTTGAGTATTCCGTGAAATACGGCGAGAACAAGGGCTTTAACACCTTCAAGATTGAAGAAGTCTATGTTCTGGTGGATGACTGATCTTCCAATTCTGTGACCTGACAGACCAAACAGGCGGGCGGGTATGGTGGGAAAGCTGAAAAGAAAGAGGTGATAAGGGTGCTGTTTTACGATTTTGAGGTGTTCAAGTTTGATTGGTTGGTGGTCGTGATGGACACGGCAGAGAAGAAAAAACACGTCATCATCAATGACCCGGAAGCCTTGAAGCAGCTGTATGAAGCCCATGTCAACGACATTTGGACGGGGTTCAATAGTCGTAGTTATGACCAGTACATTCTGAAAGGGATTCTGTGCGGCTTTGACCCGAAAAGAATCAATGATTATATCATCGTGAAGAAAAAGAAGGGGTGGCAATTCAGCAGCACCTTCAGAAGTATTCCCCTGAACAACTTTGATGTGATGCCAAATCCCCCGGTTGGTTTGAAAACCCTTGAAGCCTTCATGGGGTCTGACATTCGGGAAACGGAAGTTCCTTTCAATATTGATCGCAAGTTGACCCCCAAAGAAATTGACCAAACGGTTTTTTACTGCACCCACGATGTTGAACAGACGATGGAAGTTTTCATCAAGCGGAAAGAACAGTTTGAAGCTATGCTGACGCTGGTGAAGCAGTTCAAACTTCCCATTTCTGATCTGGGCAAGACAGAAGCAGCAATCACTGCAAAAATTCTGGAATGTGATTACACTGAACGTACAGATGAATTTGATTTCATCCTTGAGGATTACCAGCAGATTCGCAAGTACACAGATGTTTTTGACTGGTTCAAGGCCCAGAAAACCAGTGAACAGGTTGACCCCAAGGAATTTTATTCCAGAAAGCTGCAACGCATGGTTGCAGGAGTGCAGCACACTTTTGGCTGGGGTGGCATTCACGGCGCACGGGAAAAATACAAGTTCACTTCCGGGCATGGGCGGCAATGCTGGCACGTTGATGTTACTTCCTACTATCCTTCCTACCTGATCGCCCACAATCGTATTACACGCAGCGCACGGCACCCAGAGCGTTATTCATGGGCTTATTTTTACCAGATTGACCTGAAGCACCAAGGGCGCAAGGCTGAACGTCTTCCCTATAAGAAGATGCTGAATGCCCTGTCTGGTGCCATGAAAGACCGGTATAACCCCGCCTATGACCCTTGCATGAACAACACGATGGTTGTCAACTGTCAGATTTCAGCCCTGATGCTGATTGAAATGCTGGAAGTGATACCGGGCTTTGAACTGGTACAATCAAACACCGATGGTCTGATTGTCACTATCCCTGACACGGATGAAGCCTTCAACCAGATGGATGATATTTGTTATGAGTGGGAAAAACGGTGCAGCAGTGATAAAGCGTCCATCAAGCTGGAATTTGATGAAATCGAATGGCTGTATCAGAAGGACGTGAACAACTACATCTTCAAATTCGGACATTCAAATAAAATCGAACGGAAAGGTGCATGGTTGAAGGAACTTTCCCCGATTGATTTTGATATGCCAATTCTGAACACGGCCCTTTATAACTACTTCGTGAAAGGAATCCCCGTGGAAGATACCATCAACCAGACCGATGAACTGAAGCAGTTCCAAAAAATTGTAAAGCTGTCGGATAAGTTTGAATGGGTTGAATGGGGCGGCAAGCAGTATTCCATGAAGTCCTACCGGGTTTTTGCATCGAACCGGCCCGGCGATGGCAAAATTTGTGCTTGCAGAGTATCCCCAAAGACCGGCAGCAGAGAGGTCAAAAAGTTTGGCAATACCCCGGATAATTGCTTTTTTGAAAACGGCGATGTGAACGGGGTGCGAGTGCCCCAGATACTTGATAAAGGGTATTACATCGAGGAAGCAAGAAAGCGCATTGCAGAATTTGGGTAAAGGTGAATTGTATGTTTTTCAAAGGATACGTTGAAACAAAAGACAAACAGTGCGTTGAAAAATTCAAAAACCGCACTGATTTCAAGAACTTTGAACAAGTTCAATCTTTGCCTGAATTTGCCGGTATTCTGGCAGAAGATGCCGTTCTGATTGATATTGATGATGGGGAAACATCGGACATCCTGTTCAATATCGTCAAGGATTATCACCTGATCTGCCGGGTATACCGCACCACCCGTGGCAAGCACTTTATCTTCAAAAATGACCCCCAGAACGGCGGCATTACCAGCTGCAAAACCCATTGTAAACTGGCAATCGGTCTGACTGCTGACATCAAGGTTGGTTATCGCAGTTCCTATGAGGTTCTGAAGTACAACGGAAAAATGCGGGAAATCCTATACGACACGGCAGAAAACGAACAGGCGCAGCTGGTTCCCCAATGGCTGCACCCGGTCAAGGGTAAGATGGATTTTGTGGATATGGATGCCGGTGACGGCAGAAATCAGGCCCTTTTCACTTACATCCTGACGCTGCAAAGCAGCGGGTTTTCTGTGGAAGATGCCCGTGAGTGCATCCGCACCATCAATGCCTATGTACTGAAAGAACCCCTGTCAGATGAAGAACTGGAAGTGGTTTTGCGGGATGATGCCTTCAAAAAGCCTATTTTCTTCCGTGAAAGAACCTTCCTGTTTGATAAGTTTGCAATGTTCTTGCGCAGTAATTGCCACATCATCAAAATTAATAATCAGCTGCACCTGTACCGTGACGGAATTTATATTTCCGGTGCTGCTGAAATTGAAGGCGAAATGATAAAGCTGATTCCTGATCTGAACAAGGCCAAACGTGCGGAAGTGCTGGCATACCTTGACATTCTGATTCGGGAAAACACGCAACCGGAAGATGCAAACTTTATCGCCTTCAAAAATGGCCTGTACAGTCTGGCAGATGATGAACTGATTCCCTTCACCCCGGAACACATCATTGTGAACCGTATTGACCACAACTTCAACCCGGCGGCGTACAGCGAAATTGCAGATACCATGCTAAACAATGTTGCCTGTGATGATGCTGAAATCCGTGCCCTTCTGGAAGAAACCATTGGATATTGCTTTTACCGGCGCAACGAATTGGGAAAAGCATTCATCCTGATTGGTGACAAGCGGAACGGCAAATCAACATATATCAGCCTGATTGAAAAGCTGCTGGGTGATCGCAACACATCTTCCCTTGATTTGGGTGAACTGGGTGACAGGTTCAAGACTGCCGAACTGTTCGGAAAACTGGCAAATCTGGGCGATGACATCGGTGATGAATTTATCGCAAACCCGGCCATTTTCAAAAAGCTGGTGACGGGTGATCGTGTATCGGTTGAGCGTAAAGGCAAAGACCCCTTCGAGTTCAACAACTATGCAAAATTCCTGTTCAGTGCAAACAATATTCCCCGTATCAAGGATAAAACCGGTGCAGTGCAGCGCAGATTGATTATTATTCCCTTCAACGCCACATTCAGCGAATATTTGCCAGACGGTACCAAGAACCCAAAATTCAACCCGTATATCAAGTATCAGCTGATGACGGATGCAACCATGGAATATCTGATTCAGCTGGGCGTGAAGGGCCTGAAACGGGTTCTGGTGAATCATTCCTTTACAATTCCGGCCAAAGTCAAGGCGCAGCTGGAAGAATACGAGGAAAACAATAATCCGGTACTGGGTTTCTTCAAGGAATGTGACGATGAAGCGTTTCAAATCGAATATGCACCCACCAAAGATGTTTATAAGCGGTATCAGGAATATTGCCTTGAAAACAGCTTAACTCCCATGGGCAACATTGAATTTTCCAAACAGGTGAAGCTGCTGAAACAGCTGAAGATTGTTGATAAGAAAATCAATGGCAAAAAGTATAGAATCTTCGTGAAAAATGATTGAAAGGATTGAATCTAATGATTGAAAAGACCATTCCCGATTTTCTGACATCCGCTGAAATTCTGGCCCAGACGGGTGAAGAAGCAGCAGAACTTGCACAGGCTGCATTGAAGTTGCGCCGTGCGCTGACTGGCGAGAACCCTACACCCAAGAGCATTGCCGAATGCCTTGATGATCTTCAAGAAGAATTTGCGGATGTATTGGTGTGCATTCAGGCTTTCTGTGATGCCTACGATAAGACCGGCAGTTTTGACAGTAACGAATGGATTGAAACTGCACTGGACATCGTTGACAAGAAGGCTGATCGGTGGGTGCAGCGGTTGATTGAAGCCCATGAATCCACCTATTTGGTGTACATTGGTACAGAAGAACCTTTGGTTGACGTGGTATGTGTTACGGGTGCAACCAGTGTGGTTGATGCAGCAGACCGGGCAAAGAAGGTGTATCAGCAGATGCACCCGAATGTTGACCTTGAAAAGATTCTGTTCAGGGTAGAATGTGACCGGAAAGAAGGAAATAAAAATGGCTGAATATCACGTTGGATGCGGGATGTTCGGGAACATCTACGCTGGAACGCTGTCCACGCCCCGCAAGGATGGCTTGAAGATGTGGCGCAACAAGTCAGATGTGACCGATGAAGCGATTACGGCGGTCATGGGGCATTTCATCACGGAAATGATGCGTGACAACAAGACCGAAATTCAAAAGGCGTGGGAAGTCCGTGGTGGTAAAACACTGAAGGTGACATTTGAATTGGCGCAGCCGGATTCCGAAGAAGGTGATTCTGGTGCATAAGCCGTGGCAGAACGCTGAAGGGTACACCAATAACACCGCATATCAGGGTACCAAAGACATCATCCGGGCAGAGAGCGCAGCAGAGCGGAAGAACCGGCTGATTATTCAGATTTTCCGTCTGGTGTGTGAACTGGCAGGGTTTGAAATCGTGGGCCGTGTCACCCTGAAGGAAAAGAAATCAGGAAGGGAGTTCAAATAATGGGCATTGATGATCGTTACCGGGCGGCAGAGGATGAAGCCCAGTTGGAGTACATCATAGAGTGGAGAGAGCGAAAGCGCAGCAAGAAAGACCAACGTGAAATGTACCGCCGGGAAGCTGCTTTTCACTTCCGTATGTTCTGGAATATGCTGTTTAGCTATTTCAAGGGGGTTTGAAAATCTATGATTCAGGTTGAAAACATTGAAACCATGAATTTTGCCGCTGCAATCCGTGGGATGCGCAATCCCATGAACAGCTGGGCAAAGTCTGACAGTGAAGAAGACGTGGGCCGCTGTGATTATTGTATTTACCGAGGGGATTCCCGGTGTAATGATAGGGCGTTTTGTCCGGTCACTTTTGCCGCTGGCCCCGCTGATCTGGGCTTGATGCGGCGTTTGGTAGCAGCAGGGCCGGAACACCGGAAGTTCATGCGGCAGATTTTTGTTAGCATGGACATCACGGCCCCACTGTATTGGTGGAAAGAGTTCGACACCTACAAGGTGGGCACCACGGCGAACAGTTGCAGCACCATGCACAAGCTGACGGCCAAACGCTTCACGCTGGAAGACTTCAGCACTGACCACATTGAACCGGAATGCACCCACGTTATCACCACTGTAATTGCGGCCCTGAATGAAATGCGGGATGAATACCTGAAAACCAATGATAAGGGCCTTTGGTATACGATGGTGCAGCTGCTTCCTTCCAGCTACAACCAGCGGCGCACCGTCACCATGACCTATGAAAACGCCTTCAATATCATTCAGCAGCGCAGCGGGCACAAGCTGCAAGAATGGCTTGATTTTGTGAACGTCCTTCTGGGTCTGCCTTACATGGGTGATCTGGTGACTGCCCAAAAAGGTTCCTGATAAGTTGTTGTGGGTGGAAACAGCGGTTCAGGGTGATTTTGCAAAAATAACGGTAATTCGATAAAACGTATTATTGGCAGTTCAAGGCGGTTCAAGGTGACAAAATTCATCTTGAACCGCTGAAAAGCTAGGCGTGAAGCGGATTTTTCGGCAGCGGTTCAAGTAGTTCAAGATGATTTGTATTTCTTTATACATAATCATAAAATTTCCAAATTTTGTAAATTTTTAGAACCTATAAATATAATAAATATATAGTAGGTTCTGACGAACCTTGAACCGAATAGTCAAAAATTAACAGTGTACCGTTTAGAAATACGGTTCAAGATGATTTTTCATCTTGAACCCATCTTGAACCGCAAACGCAAAATCAAGTTAAAATTTATCATGTGTACGCTGAAAAACAGCGGTTCAAGATGAATAAGGGGGAATATAAACAAGTGAAAGCAAAGGACTATTTGCAGCAGCTTTCCCGGCTGAATGTGATTATTCGGCAGAAAATGAAAGAACAGGCCGATTTGAGGAACAGTTATTCCTGTATCGGCAGCACAGACACATCAAAGGAACGTGTTTCAGGCGGTGCAGCGGCAGGAAATGCAGGATATACGCACACGGTTGACCGTCTTGTTGATCTTGAGGAAGAAATCAATCGGGAGATTGACGAGTATGCAGACCTGAAGCATAAAATCATCAATCAAATTCAGGGTTTACAAGAGGTTCAGTATATTGATCTGCTGCACCAGAGATACGTTGAAGAACTTACCTTTGAGGAAATCGCAGTCAATATGACCTGTTCCATTCGGAATGTGTACAATCTGCACGGTCAGGCATTACAGGCTTTTCAGCAAAAATATCTGACTGAAATGTGAATTTGTGCAGTCTTTTTCATTGTTTTGCAGTATAAGAACGCAGTATAATATATACTAGAAACACGGTGTTGAGATATACGCCGTGTTTTTGTTTTCCCGCTGAAAGTTTTCATGCCGGTTCAGCTAGGCAGGCCGTGCAGCTCCTTCTTTCAGCGGGATTTTTATTTGATTTGAAAGGTTGGTGAATACCGTGACCGATAAACAGAAACGCTTTTGCGATGAATACCTGATTGACTGCAACGCTACACAGGCAGCGATTCGGGCAGGGTATTCCCCAAAAACCGCATACAGTATCGGTGAAGAAAACCTGAAGAAACCTGAATTGAAAACGTACATTGATGAACGCCTTGAACAGCTGCACAATGAAAAGACCGCTGATGCGCAGGAAGTTATGGAATATCTTACTTCTGTGATGCGTGGCGAACACAAAGAACAGACCCTTGCGCTGTGTGGTGACGGTATGCAGGAAATTCAAGATATTGACGTTTCTGCAAAAGACCGTATCAAGGCCGCTGAGCTGATCGGCAAGCGATACGGGATGTTCAAAGATGCCGTTGATCTGGGCGGTGCGGTGCCTGTTGTGATTTCCGGTGGTGATGATCTTGCGGACTAAACCCAAGGTCAACAAACTTTATCTGCCGGATATTGTGGGCCGTGGTTATGGCACATTTTGGAACTTCAGAGGCCGTTACCGAGTGTGTAAGGGTTCCCGTGCTTCTAAAAAGTCCAAAACAACGGCCCTTTGGTACATCGTGAACATGATGCGATACCCGGATTCCAATTTGCTGGTTATCCGCAAAGTGTATCGCACCCTTCACGATTCCTGTTTTACAGATTTGAAGTGGGCAATCAACCGCTTGAACGTGCAAGCGTATTGGGATGTGAAGGAAAGCCCCCTTGAATTGACATACCGGCCCACCGGTCAGAAAATCCTGTTTCGTGGTTTGGATGACCCCCTGAAGGTCACATCCATTGCAGCGGAACACGGGTATCTGTGCTGGGCATGGATTGAAGAAGCGTATGAAATCAGTTCTGAATCTGATTTCAGTATGATTGATGAATCAATCCGTGGCGCAATCCCAGAAGAAACCGGCCTGTTCAAGCAAATCACCATCACTTTCAACCCGTGGAATGAACATCATTGGTTGAAAAAACGCTTTTTTGATGAACCAGACCCGGACACATTGGCGATGACCACCAATTACACCTGTAATGAATGGCTGGATGCAGCAGACCGGGCTGTTTTTGAAAAGATGAAGACCCAGAACCCCCGCCGGTACAAGGTAGCCGGTCTGGGCGATTGGGGCATTGTTGACGGTCTAGTTTTTGAAAACTGGGAAGAAAAGTTGTTTGACATTGATGAAGTGCGGCAGCTTTCCACCGTCAAAAGCGCATTCGGCATGGACTTTGGTTATACCAATGACCCTTCCACGCTGTTCTGTGGTCTGATTGACCAAACCAATAAAATTCTTTGGGTGTTCGATGAAATGTATGAACGAGGTATGAGCAATGAGCGCATAGCCGAAAAGGTAATTGCGATGGGATATGCAAAAGAGCGTATTAAGGCCGATTGTGCAGAACCAAAGAGCATTGACCGCTTGCGGGTTCTGGGTCTGGCCCACATCCAGCGCAGCCGGAAGGGTAAAGATTCCATCCGCAACGGCATTGACAACTTGCAGGATTATCACATCATCGTGCATCCCCGGTGCGTCAACTTTATCACAGAGATTTCAAACTATACCTATGCCAAAGACCCCAAAACAGGCGAAAAGCTGAACAAGCCCATTGATGACTTCAATCATCTGATGGATGCTATGCGATACGCCACAGAGGACACCGGCAAGGGTGAAACATACAGCTTCAAGTGAGGTGGAGAACATGAACAGTATCAACATTTTGGGCACGGAATACAGTTTCCGGGTGGATGAACAGGTAATGAATGATGCTGGTGCAGACGGTATGTGCCGTTTCCACAGCAAAGAAATCATCCTTCGTCCTGAAGAAAACATTCTGGAAGATGGCACTGATGAAGAAAACCGCACCTATTACAGCAAAGTCATTCGGCATGAAGTGGTTCACGCTGCATTACATGAAAGCGGCCTGACCCATTACGCCAATGATGAACTGCTGGTGGAATGGCTTGCTGTTCAGTTCCCCAAGCTGGCCGAAATCTTCAAAAAGGCCGGTTGTTCCACCTAAGATTGAAAATAGTTTGAAGAAGATTGAAAGGGGTGAAATTGAAAATGTGGGATGTTTTAACCAACATTACGGCCCGCCTGTCTAACCTGATTATCAGCGGTGCAGTTCAAATGACGGATAAACAGTTCCTTGAAAAAGAAATCGCACGTTGGAAGCGCAGCCCCGAACGCATGATGCAGATTAAGAGTTTTCTGTACTATAATGATGACCACGATATTCTGCACCGCAAGCGTCAGATGATCGGTGAGGATGGCAAGCTGGAAGACGTTGAAAATCTTCCTAACAACCACATCATTGATAACCAGTATGGCAAACTGGTCAACCAGAAAGCAAATTACCTTTTGGGTCAGCCGTTCACCGTGGACAGCGAGAATGACCAATATGCCGAACTGCTGAAAGACCTGTTCAACAAACGCTTTATGAAGCTGCTGAAAAATGCAGGAAAGGCGATGCTGAACGGTGGCATTGCGTGGCTGCATCCGTATTACCGGGATGATGGGCAGCTTGCTTTTCATCTGTTCCCGGCTTATGAGATTTTGCCGTTTTGGTCGGATTCTGAACATACTGAACTGGAATTTGCAATCAGGCTTTACACTGTGCAGGGCTACAATGGTACGGAACCCGTGCTGATTGAAAAGGTTGAAGTTTATGATCTGGAAGGTCTGCATCGGTACACCCTTGATGGTGGTACCCTGACCCCGGACGTGGATGAAAACGGCCAGAACACAGAATCGTATATCACCTATACGGACAGTGACGGTCATGCTGAAGGGCTGAACTGGACGAAAGTTCCCTTGATTCCGCTGAAATACAATGAACAGGAAACCCCGCTGCTGAAGAAGGTGAAGAGCCTTCAGGACGGTATCAATGTGATGCTTTCTGACTTTGAAAACGGAATGCAGGAAGACAACCGGAACACTATTTTGATTCTGAAGAATTATGATGGTGAAAATCTGGGCGAGTTCCGCAAAAACCTTTCTACGTTTGGCGTGGTGAAGGTTCGTTCCGATGATGGCGCAGATGGTGGGGTTGAAACCCTTGAAATCACAGTCAATTCCGAAAACTACAAGGCTATTCTTGACCTGTTCAAGAAAGCCTTGATTGAAAACGGCATGGGCTATGACGCAAAGGATGACCGTTTGGGCGGCAATCCAAACCAAATGAACATTCAGTCTATGTACAGTGACATTGATCTTGATGCCAATGACATGGAAACTGAATTGCAAGCCGCCTTCGAGGATATTTTGTGGTTTGTGGATGCGCACCTGTATAATACCGGCAAGGGCGATTTTTCACAGGAAACCGCAAATATCACATTCAACCGTGATATTCTTATCAATGAATCTGAAGCAATCCAGAATTGCAGGGATTCGGTGGGCATTCTGTCCGATGAAACCATTGTGACACAACACCCGTGGGTGGATGACCCCGCCGCTGAACTGGAACGCTTGAAAAAGCAGAAAAAAGAACAGCAGCAGGAATTTGAAGCCCAGAATTATAACCCGTTCAAGGAAAACAACCCGCCGGGTGCAGATGATGGGGGTGAAGATGATGGATAACGTCAATCATCCTTCCCACTACTGCAAGCCGGGCCGCAAAGAATGTATTGATGAAATGCTTGATTTGTTCGGCATGGAAGCTGTGCGGGATTTTTGCCTGTTGAACCGCTACAAATATCAGTACCGTTATGATCTGAAAAACGGTGCCGAGGATTTGCAGAAAGCGGACAACTACGAAAAGATTTACCTTGATCTGGGCGGTAATCCTGAAAAGCTGGCCTTGAAGGTGGGGTGATCGGATGCGCAACCGTGATTACTGGCAGATGCGTTTTCGGCAGCTGGAAGATGCACGGCACAAAACCGATTTATCAACCATCCTGAAGCTGGAAACCCAATACCAGCAAGCCCAACAAGAGATTGAAGGGCAGATTTCCACATGGTATCAGCGTTTTGCTGATAACAACGGAATCACGATGGCTGAAGCCCGCCAATGGATGCAGGGAAAAGACTTGCAGGAATTTAAGTGGACAGTTCAGCAGTACATTGATTATGGTCGTGAAAATGCCCTGAATGGTCAATGGATGAAGGAACTGGAAAACGCTTCTGCAAAATTCCACATCAGCAAGTTGGAAGCCTTGCAAATCCAGACCCAGCAAAGCCTTGAAAAGCTGTTTGGAAATCAGGCTGACATGATTGATCGTGCGATGGGAAGAGCCTATACAGGGGCTTACTACCGCACCGCATACGAACTTCAAAAGGGGTTCAATGTTGGTTTCAACGTGTCTGGTATTGACCAAAAACAGCTTGATAAGGTGCTGGTGAAACCGTGGGCAGCTGATGGGTTCAATTTTTCAGAACGTATCTGGAACAACAAGAACAAGCTGATTTCTGAACTTCATGGTGAACTTTCCCGGAACATCCTGACCGGGCAAGACCCCCAGAAGGCAATCAATAGCCTTGCAAAAAAGATGGATGCATCCAAAAGCAATGCAGCACGGTTGATTCAGACCGAACAGGCGTATTTTTCCAGTGCTGCACAGGCTGAATGCTTTTCTGATCTGGGCGTGGAAGAATATGAAATCGTGGCAACGCTGGACAGCCGGACTTCTGACATCTGCCGGAATTTGGATGGGCAGCACTTCCCCATGAAGGACTATGAAGCCGGTGTTACTGCACCGCCTTTTCACGTCAACTGCCGTTCTACCACCGTTCCATACTTCCCTGACAATTTCGGCCAGATTGGTGAACGTGCTGCACGGGATGCAGACGGAAAAACCTATTATGTGCCGGATGATCTGAAGTATTCCGACTGGAAAGCGGCTTTTGTGGATGGCAATGCTGAAGGTTTTGAAGAAATTCAGGAAAACCACTTCCATCACGAACAAAAACCTGATACAATCAAAGTGGGGAATATTGACGTTACAGCGAACACCACAAAACTGAAGAAAGCAATGGATGAAGCTGATTATAAAGCCTACGTTTCCCAGATTAACAATCATGCAAATCCGTCTATTCCTGAACTGTATCGGAAGTATGCGGACGGTGTTGCTGCTGTTCATTACCGTGCCGGTAACGGATATTATTCCCCCGGAAGTAATGAAGTGGTATTTTCTTACCCGGAACAGCGGTATCAGGATAATGGGCGTGGAAAATATTCCACCCTTGCCCATGAATACGGTCATTATTTTGATAAGATGGCCCAGTTTGATGGACTTACATTCAACGAACTGGACACTATTTGTCAAAATACTACCTATGGAAAAAGTTTTTTCAAAAAGGTTGCCAGTTCCAGTGATGAATTTTTGGCAGCTGTTCGTAAGGACAGGGAAAAACTAAGATATTCACTGACTTCTACCGTTTCGGATAAACTTGCCCAAAATGATGGAAGTCATGGTGTGCAAGATGCGATTGATGGATTATTTGGTATTCGCATTCGGTGGGGTCACGGTGATCGCTACTATAACCGCAAATATGCTACTGTGAAATCCATGAAAGACCATAACGGTCTGAAGGCTGCTTATGAGCAGCTGGGCATGGATATGAAAAATCAGAAGAAAGTTCAGAGTGAATGCCGCATTTATGAAGCTGCTTCAGAAATGTGGGCAAACATTATGAGTGCAGAAGTGAACGGTGGCGCAGAACTGGAAGCTGTGAAAGAATATCTTCCAAACAGCTATGAAGCATTGGTGAAAATTTTGAAAGGGGTCAAGTAAGATGGTACCTGAAGAACTGGTAAAAGCTATGGACGATTACGAAAGGGCATTCAGTGATAACTTTCCGGCTGACCCTTTAGCGGTTTCCAGACCGCCGGAAGAAGTCATTTCCATCATCCGGGAATGTCTTGAAAAAAAGAAGGATGTCTATGAACTGGGCTATCTTTCGCTGGATGAAAACATTATGTATTAAATACGGCCAGAAGGCCCCCGATTGTTCGGGGGCCTTTTATTTTACGCCTTTTTAGTATTGTAGGCGGTAAAGAACAAGCACTTTTCACGGGTGGAGATACCACCTAAAAAATCAAAAGAGAGGTAAGAAAAAATGAAACTGAAGGAACAGCTGGTACAGTATGGCCTGACTGAAGAGAAGGCACAGGAGTTCATCGACAAGAACATTGACGGTGTTTTCATTCCCAAGGCCCGCTTCGATGAGGTCAACGAGGAAAACAAGGGCCTGAAATCCCAGATTGCAGACCGTGACACGCAGCTTGAGCAGCTGAAGAAATCTTCCGGTGACAACGCTGATCTGAAAGCCCAGATTGAGAAGTTGCAGGGGGAGAACAAGACCCAGAAAGAAGGCTATGAAGCGCAGATTGCGCAGATTCGCCTTGACAATGCCGTTGATTCTGCCCTGACCGCCGCAGGAGCAAAGAACAACAAGGCTGTGAAGGCAATGCTGGACATGACCGGCGTGAAGCTGGATAAGGAAGGCAACCTGACGGGCCTGAAGGAACAGCTGGATGGTGTGAAGAAGTCTGATTCCTATATGTTCAATGCAGCTGGTTCTGCTGGTTTCAAGGGCGCAAAGCCCGGTGCCGGTGGCGATGGCAACCCCGGCGGCGTGGACACGTCCAAAATGACGTATTCGGAAATGGCCGCATATCTGGCCGAAAATCCGGGTGCGGAAATCTAAACCGATTCTTGAAAAGTGAAATCACAGCCCAAGAATCAATGAAATTTGCGAAAGGAAATGAAACACCATGGCAAAATTTGATTCCAAGAGTTTCAATGCAGCGGCGTTTGGTAAGTACGTTGACCGTATTCCCAACGTCACCAAGACCGAACTGGCAAAGTCCGGTGCGGTTGGCAGCAACGAGAATGCACGTTCTGCCCTGTCTAACCAGACCGGTTCCCTGTATGCCCGCATTCCGTTCTTTGGCCGGATTGATGGCAGCACCAGCCAGAACAACACCGGTGCAGCTGACATCACTGCATCCAGCACCACTACCTATGAACAGGGTTTCGTGACTGCTTCCCGCATGGATGCGTGGACTGAACGCAACTTCAGCAAGAACATCACCGCTGGTGTGGACTTCATGGACAACGTGGCCGGTCAGATTGCCGACTACAAGATGAACGTGAAGCAGACCATGCTGCTGGCGATTCTGAAGGGTATTTTCAGCATGACCACCACCGGCAGCACTGTGCCCGCAAAGGCAGCGGCAGAGTTCATCAAGGCCCACACCCTTGATATTTCCGCAAAAACCGGTGATGATGGTGTGGTTGGTGCATCCACCCTGAACACCACCATGCAGCAGGCTTGCGGCGATAACAAGAGCGTGTTCACGCTGGTTATCATGCACAGTGCTGTTGCAACCCATCTGGAAAACCTGAAGCTGCTGAAGTATATGACCTATACTGACGCTGACGGCATCCAGCGTGATCTGTCCCTTGCAACGTGGAATGGTCGCACTGTGCTGATTGATGACGGTATGCCTACCGAGGATGTGAAGGAAAGCAGTTCCGGCGCAGGTGATGGCTACACCAAGTACACCACCTATGTTCTGGGCAATGGTTCCATTGTGCTGGATGACATCGGTGACGCTGTGCCCTACGAGATGAGCCGTGACCCCAAGACCAACGGCGGTCAGGATACGCTGTATGTGCGTGATCGCTACATTTGCGGCGTGGATGGCATTTCTTTTGAAAAGCCCGCTTCCATTACTGCATCTGCATCCAACGATGATCTGTCCACCGGCGCAAACTGGAACATCGTGAACGATGGCACTAAGGCCATTCCCCACAAGTCCATTGCGATTGCCCGTATCATTTCCCGTGGCTGATTGGGGGTGAATCCCTATGCAGACCGTTGAAATCGCTGAAATTTTGACGGATGTGAAAACCCGCCTGACTGCTTATGGAATTACTTTGAAGGACACGGATGACGTGCTTTTGAAGTATTCCGGGCAGATGGTGCGGGAAACCATCACGAATAATTGCAACCAGCCTGAAATCCCCGCCGGGTTACGCTGCATTGCTGCTGACATGATTATTGGTGATTTCCTTCAGACCTTGAAGGTTTTTGCCCCTGATCGCCTTGAATCGTTTGATTTGGGTGAAGTCGTGAAGCAGATTCAGACCGGTGACACAAACACGGTTTTTGCTGTGGGTGAAGGGAGCAACACCGATGAACAGCGGCTTGATGCTGTTGTGAATTGGATGCTGAATCACGGGAAAGGGCAGTTTGCAAAGTATAGGCGGGTGTGCTGGTGGTGAACACGATGCAGAAAGCCTATACAGCGGCTAGGAAGGCCATAGAAAGCACTTTCCGTGGTACCATGTCAGTTTATGAGTACGGCACGAAACGTGACGAGAAAACGAAATTACAGCGGTCTGGTGAAACGTGTATTTTAACCGATGTTCCGTGCAAGGTTTCGTTTGAATCAAGTACCAGTGCTGCACAAACTGATACAGCCGCAAAGCTATCCCAAAGTATCAAGGTATTTGTTTCCCCAAATGTGGAAATCAAGCCGGGTTCCAAACTGCTGGTTCAGCAAGATGGCACCGAAACGGCCTATAAATGCGCTGGACAACCGGCGATTTATCCCACACACAGGGAATATAACCTTGAACTGTTCAAGGGGTGGGCATGATGGCAAAGATGGGTAAGTTTTCTTCAACGGATTTGAAAAAACTTCAAAGAGAATTGAACGGAATCAAACCGGACAAAATCACGTTATTTTGTGAGGATTGCGCCAAAGAATTGGCCGCAAGACTGCTGGCAAAGGTTATCAAAAGAACCCCTGTTGGTGATTACAGCCGTGAAAAAACTGTGGTTGCTAAACGTGACAGCAAAAATCACAAGAAGGGTGATCGCTACACCGTCCGTGTCAATCCATCCGGGAAAAAGGGTGGTACACTTCGCAGGGGGTGGACTGCTGAAACCTTTGAAGATGCTGCATCCGGTTCCGGTGCTGGTACACCGGCGCAGGAATACGCAAAATCCCTTCAAATCCAGCATGAAGGAAACATTTTCCGTGTGGAAATCGTCAACCCGGTTGAATATTCCAGTTATGTGGAATTTGGGCACCGCACAAGAGGTGGCAAAGGCTGGGTTGAAGGAAAATTCATGTTGACACTATCCGAACAGGAACTTCAGGAAATCGCACCGGCGGTTCTTGAAGCGAGGATAGCCAAACTTCTGAAGGGGGCAGTACAATGATTGATGAAATTATTGCGGGTATTTCCCTTGCCCTGAATGCAGAGTTTGGGGACGATGTGAAAATCTACCCGGAACAGCAGAAGCAAGGGTTTGAAGGCCCTTGCTTTTTTATACTTTCCATCCAGCCTTCCGATGATTTGTTTCTGGGTAAGCGTCATTTCAGGCGGTATCCGTTCGCTGTGCATTACTTCCCGACATCCGATTTGGAACCGAAACAAGAATGCTATGGTGTAGCGGAACGCCTGTGTGACTGCCTTGAACATATCACTGTGCAGGGTTCCCCCAGCCGTGGAACCCAAATGAAATTCACCGTGGAAGATGGGGTTCTGATCTTTCTAGTGAATTATGATATGTTCGTTTACAAAGTGGAAGAAACCACTGCAATGGGCGAACTATCCAACAATATTACTGCAAAGGGGTAATACAATGGCAACGAAAAAGACCACCGTTGCAGCCGGTGAAGTGGTTTTCAGTAAAGAACAGCTTCGCAAGGCCGCACGTTTCCGGGATAAGCGGGATGTGCTGGAAGTGGCACTTTCCAAATACCCCGACACTGCACAGGTTTCTATTTCCCAGATTGAAACCGACATCAACGACTTTCTGAAAGGTAAGGTGAACTGATATGGCATTGGGTGGCGGCACTTTTGTGACCCAGAACAAGAAACTTCCCGGCAGCTATATCAACTTTGTTTCGGCAGCTAAGGCATCTGCTACGCTGTCTGAACGTGGCTATGCAACTATGCCCCTTGAACTGGATTGGGGCGTGGAAAATGCTGTCTTTGAAGTCACCAACGGCGATTTTCAGAAGAACAGCATGAAGATTTTCGGTTATGCCTATACGGATGACCACCTGAAGGGCCTTCGTGACCTGTTCCTGAATGCAAAGACCCTGTATGCCTACCGTCTGAACGGTGGCGGCGTAAAGGCCGCAAACGACTTCGCAACGGCACGTTATGGCGGTACCCGTGGCAATGACCTGAAGATTCGCATTCAGGCCAATGCCGATGATACCAGCGCATTTGACGTTGTAACCCTTCTGGGCACCACCATTGTGGATGAACAGACCGTCAAGAAGGCAACTGATCTGAAGGCAAACGAGTATGTTACCTTCAAGACCGGCGCAACCCTGAAGGCAACGGCAGCAACCCCGCTGACCGGCGGCACGAATGCTGCTGTTGATGGCAGCGCACACCAGAAGTATCTGGATAAGATTGAATCCTACACCTACAACACCATGGGTGTTGTGACTACTGAGGAAACCATCAAAACCCTGTATACTTCTTTCTGCAAGCGTCTTCGTGATGAAATGGGCGTGAAGTTCCAGCTGTGCATCTATCGCAAGGCTGCTGACTTCATGGGCACCATCAATGTGAAGAATAAAGCTCTGGATGATGGCGCAAATGAAGCGAGCCTGATCTACTGGGCAACCGGCGTTTCTGCTGGTTGTGCGGTCAACAAGAGCAACCAGAACAAGAAGTACGATGGTGAGTTCACCATCGACACCGATTTCACCCAGTCGCAGCTGGAAAGTTGTCTGGACGCTGGTGAATGGGTGCTTCATCAGGTTGGTTCTGACGTGCGTGTGCTGGAAGACATCAACAGCATGGTGACGGTTTCCGACACTTGCGGCGATATGTTCAAGGACAATCAGACCGTGCGTGTCTGTGACCAGATTGCCAATGACATTGCGGTGATCTTCAACATCCGTTACATGGGTACTGTTCCGAATGACGGTGCAGGCCGAATTTCTCTTTGGAAGGACATTGTGAAGCATCACAAAGACCTTCAGGATATTCGAGCATTGGAAGATTTCAGTGATACCGATATTACGGTTGCGCAGGGTGACAGCAAGAAATCCGTAGTTGTCACCGATGCTGTGACGGTTGTGAACGCTATGGACAAGCTGTATATGACTGTCACCGTTGCGTAAAGAAGGGAGTGAAACAACATGGTCAAAAATGTTACTATGAAGGGCCGTGACACCATTGCGGCGAAACTGGCAGAGTGCTATCTGACCATCAACACCCGGCGTTACAACTTCATGCAGATGATTGATCTGGAAGCAAAGGTGGATAAGGACAAAACCACTGTTCCCTGTCTGGGTCGTGTAATGAAGGGCCATAAGTCGTGCGGTATGGAAGGTACCTTCAGCGGTACCGCACACTATAATCAGTCTGAACTTCGTCAGGCACTTCTGGATTACAAAAATACCGGCGAGGACGTGTATTTTGAAATGCAGATTACCAACGATGACCCGGACAGTGCAGCGGGCCGACAGACCATCGTGTTCTACGATTGCAACATGGATGGCGGTACCCTTGCCAAGTTCGATGCAGACGGCGAATATCTGGATGAAGACATCAACGGCACCTTCGAGGATTTCTCCATGCCGGAAACCTTTGCCCAGCTGACTGGTTTTGCAACCTAATAGCGTATCATTTTGTGAGTAGTGCAAAACCCCTTATATTGAGCCTTTGGCCGATATAAGGGGTTTTGCTTTTTATTGTGAAGGGAGTTTTACAAATGTCTAAGTTTATCAAGTTTATGAAGGCAAATAAGATTCAGAAGGCCAATGAGATGCACCCCGTCACCGCTTCCCTGTGTGATGAGAACGGCAAGCCCCTTGACTTCGAGTTCCGGCACATCACTTCTGCCGAGAATGAGAACATCCGGGCAGCTTGTACCAAGGATGTTCCGGTTACTGGTAAGCCCGGTATGTACCGGCCCAAGGTTGATACTTCGGCCTATGTGAAAAAGCTGATCTGTGCTTCCATTGTGGCTCCTGATATGCACGATGCTGACCTTCAGGATTCTTACGGCGTGAAGACCCCGGAAGACCTTCTGATGGCAATGGTGGATGACCCCGGCGAGTATCAGAACCTTGCCGCTTATGTGCAGCAGCTTCAGGGCTTCAACGTCAGCTTCGAGGACAAGGTGAACGAGGCAAAAAACTAATTGAAGAAGGGGATTGGGAAAGCAATTATGCTTACTATGCCCTTCTGAAATTACACATTCTTCCTTCCACCTTCGCAGAAATGGACGAGCAAGAAAAGGCTTTCGTGGTTGCCGCAATCAAGGTGAAAACCACCAATGATGAGAAGGCAAAAAAGAGGGCCGAAAGTAAGGCAAAACATAAAGGAAGGTGAATGAATGGCTACCATTAAAAGTTCAATCGAACTGTATGACGCTTTTACAGCCCCAATGATGGATATTATTCAGGCCGTAAATATGGGCCTGTCTGCAATGGAAAATTTGCAGCAGGGTATGAACCAGAGCGTTGATACTACTTCGATTGATGGGGCACGGGATGCGCTGAATCAGGCAACGGAAGCGGCACAGGCCCTTGAAGCGGCAATGCAGGGAATGGATATTCCCGAACAGACAAACCCGGTTCAGGTGCCCGTACAGCCGGAAATCCCTGACCCGATTGTACCCCCATCTGACCCCGTGACTGTTCCGGTTCAATGGCAGTCTGAAAACTTTGAATCTTTCTTATCTTCCGGCACAGAGAGATTCCAGCAGGAAATCCAGAGTGCAAACAGCATGATGGACAGCCTGAATCAGAAACAAGCCCAGATAGCAACAACGGCGGCTTCTACAAGCGTTTTACCCAGTAATGCGGTAACTGACATCAACAATGTTGGGAGCCGTTTACAGGCCGTGCAGCAGCGTATTCAGCAGATTGAAAATAACCCGCTGAATATCGGCACTGACACGGCGAACGCTGCACTGGAACAGATGCGTGGACAGTTGGCACAGGCCCTTGAAGCGCAGAATGACCTGAATACTGCACTGGATAACATGGATGTTTCCGCTGCAAATCAGGCATATATGCGCCTTTCCCAGAGCGTCAGAACCACGGAAACCTACATCCGGGATAACGTCAGCGCACAGGGTACCTTCAACAATACTGTCACCGAGGGCATCGGAATTGCGGATAGTCTGCAACGCACGATTTCCGGCGTGATCGCTGCATACACCGGCATTGCCGGTATTCAGAAGGCAATCGGATTCATCAAGAATACCACTTCCCTGTATGATACCCAGTTGAACGGTGAAGTGCAACTGTTGAGCGTCCTTGCCAATTCGCTGGATGAAGAAACCGTTGCAAAATATGCCGTTGATGTGGATGTTTCGGCAGATACCACGGATGCGGTGAATCAGATTAACGGCATTCAGGACAGCGTGACCGGTGTTGAAGTCCCTGTTTCGGCCAAGACGGATGCGCTGATGGATGCTTACAATCAGATTGCAGATAAGGCAACCGAGATTCAGGGAAAAGGCATTTACGGCGATGAAGCAATGATTGCAGCCGGTGCAGAGTTCGCAACCTACTTCACCGACACAGACGCAGTTACCAAAATGATGGATACGCTGTCCGATTATGCAATGGGTATGAGTGGCGGCGGTGCGCTGGATTCCACGGCACTGGTGGACTATGCAACCGGTCTGGGCAAAATTATGACCGGTGCTTATGATGCAATGACCAAAAAGGGCTTCGAGTTTTCGGACGCGCAGAAGGCTATCATTAACGGCACGGCCACGCAAGCCCAAATTGTGCAGACTTTGGGTGCAGAATATGCGGATGCTTCTTCCGATATGCAAGCGGCAGCAGCTATTTCCCAAGTAGTTGAAGAATCGTGGGCTGACCTGTATGAAAATATGAGCCAAACCCCGGAAGGGAAAATCATCCAGCTTACAAACGCATGGGGTGATCTGGAAGAAGAATTGGGCGGCATCCTGTATCCGGCTGTTCTGGATTTCCTGAATCTGTTTACTGAAAACTGGGATGAAGTCAGCGAGTTCTGCACCATGTTTGCAAACGGTCTGGCGATTCTGGTTGAACTGGCAACCCAGCTGGTAAACGGTGCGTTACTGGTTGCATCCGCATTTCAAGATAATTGGGGTTGGATTGCTCCGATTGTGTGGGGCATCGTGGCCGCATTCACGGCCTATAACATGGTTCTGAGTATCTATAACGGGATTCAGGCGGTCAGCAATGGGCTGAAAGCTGCATCCGCTATGGCTGACCAAATCCACGCTGCTGCACTGATGATGGAGAGCGGCGCAACCTTTACAGCAACCGCTGCACAATATGGTTTCAATGCTGCGTTGCTGGCCTGTCCTGTAACGTGGATTGTGGCGGCAGTTTTGGCCCTGATCGTCATTCTGTATGCACTGGTGGGCATTATCAATCAGGTTGCAGGGACTTCCATTTCTGCAACTGGTCTGATTACCGGTGCCGTGGCTGTTGCTGGTGCTTTCATTCTGAATATCGGCATCGGCCTGTATAACAGCTTTATTGCTGTGATCGCTGCATTCGTCAATTTCTTCATTGGCATCATCGAATGGGTGTTGAACGCTGCAAACGGCGGTTTCAATTCGTTTGGTGATGCGGTTGCAAACCTGATCGGGCAGATTATCAGCTGGTTTCTGTCTTTGGGGCAGATTGTTACCACCATCATTGATGCGATTTTCGGCACAGACTGGACGGCGGGCCTTGAAGGTCTGAAGAACAGCGTGACCCAATGGGGCAAAAACGAAAACGCAATCACCCTTGACCGGATGGACACCAGTACAGCCGGTTTACAGCGGTTTGACTATGGTGACGCTGCATCCGCTGGTTATGACTTCGGTGCAGGGCTGGAAAGCAAAGTGGGCAACCTGTTCAACTTCAGCGGCAGCATTCCTTCCGTTGAAGATTATGCAAGCCTGATTGCAGACAATGCAAATCTATCCACCTTGCCGGATATTGCAGACAACACCGGCAAAATCAAAGATACCCTGTCTGATACCGATGAGGATTTGAAATATCTTCGTGATATGGCAGAGATGGAAGTTATCAACCGCTATACCACGGCAGAAATCAAGATCGAACAGAACAACCACAACACCGTGAACAACGGTATGGATTTGGACGGTGTGACTTCTGCCTTGACGGATGGCATCATGGAAGCGATTGATGTTGTGACGGAAGGGGTGCATGACTGATGTATTTTTTCTATCTGGATAAATGCCTGTTACCTGTTACACCTTCCAAGTTGACAACCAAAATCAACGATGCAAACAAGACCATCACCCTTATAAATGAAGGTCAGGTTAATCTGTTGAAAACAGCAGAATTGACTGACATTGATTTTGAATGCGAGATTCCACAAGTGAATCATCCGTATGCAATCTATAAGACCGGTTTTTTGGGTGCATCGTTTTTTCTGGGCTACTTTGAAAGGTTGAAAACCAACAAGCAGCCATTTCAGTTTATTGTGGTCAGAATGCTTCCTTCTGGCCGCATTCTTTTTTCTACCAATATCCGGGTTTCCATGGAAAACTACACCATTACGGAATCCGCAAGTAATGGTTTTGACCTAACTGTGAAAATTAGCTTGAAACAGTATCGGTATTACGGCACCAACACTGTTCAGGTGAAAAATAACATCGGTGCGGCGATTGTCGCAAGCCTGATTGTGAACCGATTGGCTGAACACAGCCCAGCACCGAAACGCAATCAAAAATACAAGGTCAAAAAGGGTGATACCCTGTATACCATTGCAAAACGCTTTTATGGTGACGGCAGCAAGTACAAAAAAATTCAGAATGCAAATTCGTTTATTACTGACCCGAACGCCTTACGGGTGGGGCAGGAACTGACGATTCCGGCAGCTTGAAAGGGGGTGCTTCTTTGAAATATCAGTTGATTATGGGCAGCAGCGAGAAAAAAGGCTTCATTCCCGCTGTTGAAGAAGGCGTAACGCTGACCCTGAAAAGAAGAAGCACCCCCGGCAAGTTGGAATTTAGTTTGATTAAAGATTCTGCATTGAACTTCGCTGAAGGTTCTCCGGTGGGCCTGAAAGTGGACGGGGTGCCCATGTTCAGCGGATTTGTCTTCAAGAAAAAATCTGATAAAGATTCCCTGATGTCCGTAACAGCCTATGACCAGTTGCGGTATCTGAAAAACAAAGATTCTTACCTGTACAAAGGAAAGACAGCTTCCCAGTTCATTCAGATGATCGCAGATGATTTCAAGCTGAAAACCGGCACTATTGAAGACACCGGGTTTGTGATCGCACGGCGCAGAGAGGACAACACAAGTCTGTTTGACATGGTGGAAAATGCCCTTGATTTAACGCTGACCAATGCAAAAAAGATGTTTGTTCTGTATGATGACTACGGCAAACTTACTTTGAAAAACATTGAAAATATGAAAATTTCCGGCTACATCATTTACGATGAATCGGCTGAAAACTTTGAATATATTTCAAGCATTGATGAACAGACCTATAATCAGATTAAACTTTCCTATGACAACGATGACACCGGCAAGCGTGAAATCTACATCACAAAAGATTCTTCCAACATTCAAAAATGGGGTGTGTTGCAGTATTATGACACACTTACCAAGAAAGAAAACGGAAAGGCGAAAGCGGATGCGCTGCTGAAACTGTATAACCAAGTTACAAAAAAGCTAAAAATCACCGGTGCCTTTGGAAATCCCAATGTGCGGCCCGGTTGCCTGATTCCCACGCTGCTGGATTTGGGTGATGTGAAACTTCAGAATTATATGATGGTTGAGGAAGTCACCCATCATTTATATCTGGATGAACACAGCATGGATTTGACGCTGGTTGGAGGTGGTTTCATTGCCTGACATGACCGGATTTCTGAAAGTTGTAAAACAGGCGGCACTGGATGCGGTAGATGCACAGAAACCGGTTCAGGTGTGTTATGGTACAGTGACCAAAGACTCCCCTTTGGAAATCACCGTTGGCCAAAAGACTATTCTTGAAGCGGATGATCTGATTCTTTGCCGCAATGTCACCGACTATGAATGCGATGTTGAATTTTCGTTGAAAACTGAAAAGTTGCAGCACAATCACACCGGTGTTCATGGCCCTACATCCGTTCAGACACTTCAATATGAAGTGAAAAACAAAAAGAAGATGAAGGTTTACAACGCATTGAAAAAAGATGACGTTGTTTTCCTGATTCGAGAGCAAGGGGGACAAAGATTCATCGTGATTGATAGAATCAAACCCATTCCTAAAGTGAAAGGTGAGTGGGTATAAATGATTCCGGCAGTTTCCACGTTTTTGGAAAGTGACATCACCATTGAAGAACAGTCCACACGCACCTACTATATGAATCTTGACCGGCTTTACGTTCGAGGGTACACAGATGAACAGGAAGCAATGAAACAGGCAATCTTCAAGATTCTTTCCACAGAACGGTATCAATATCTAATCTATTCATGGAACTATGGTATTGAAACCCTTGATCTGTTTGGTGAGCCTGTTTCTTATGTATGCCCGGAACTGGAACGGCGTATTACAGAAGCACTTCTGTATGATACGAGAATCCAGAGCGTTGACAATTTTGAATTTCAGTTGCCGAAAAAAGGTGTTGTTTATGTAACCTTCACAGCGCATACGATTTTCGGTGATGTGGAAGCAGAAAGGACGGTGAATATCTGATGTTTGAGAGCCAGACCTATGAAAGTATTCTGCAACGGATGCTTGACCGGGTTTCTGATTCGCTGGATAAGCGGGAAGGTTCCGTAATCTGGGACACTCATTCCCCCACGGCACTGGAATTTCAGAACTTGTATCTGGAATTGGAAAATATGCTTCAGGAAGCATACGGCGATACTGCAAGCAGAGAATTTCTTATCAGACGTGCAAAGGAACGAGGTATCACCCCTTACAGCGCAACCAATGCCATTCTGAAGGGTGAGTTCACCCCAAAGGATGCTGACGTTCTGGGCAAGCGTTTCAACCTTCAGGAATTGAATTATGTTGTGACTGAAAAGATTGCGGATGGTACATACCGGGTTGAATGCGAAACGGAAGGTGCAGTTGGTAATCAGTATTTGGGCGGCATGATTCCCATTGAATACATTGACGGCCTTGAAACTGCTGAACTGACGGCAGTTCTGATTCCCGGCGAGGATGCAGAAGAAACAGAAGCACTACGCAAGCGGTATTTTGCATCTTTCACAGATGTTACCTATGGCGGCAACCGTGCGGACTACATTGCAAAAACAAACGGCATTCATGGTGTTGGTGCTACCAAAGTTACAAGAGTATGGAATAGTGATCTTCGGCCAGCCACGATGATTCCGGGCGTAAAGGTCAAAAGCTGGTATGATTCCACGCTGTCCACTCTTGACCCGGATGTGATGGGATGGCTGAAGACGGTATACACGGCAGCAGCAGAAAAAAAGCTGACTGTGGGCGGCACCGTCAAGCTGACCATACTAAATTCTGACTATTCTAAGGCATCCAGCACGTTGATTCAGACCGTGCAAACGGCCATTGACCCGGAAGAAAATGCCGGTGAAGGCTATGGTTTGGCCCCCATCGGTCATGTGGTCAAGGTGGACACGGCAGCAGAAATCAAAGTGAATGTGAACACATCCATTGTGTTTGATACCGGTTACAGTTGGAGCAATCTGCAAAGCAGCATTGAAAATGCTATTTCTGGGTATCTGCTGGAACTTCGCAAAGAGTGGGCCGGCAATGACTATTTGGTGGTGCGTATCAGTCAAATTGAAAGCCGCATTATGGCGATTCAAGGTGTGATTGATATTTCCGGCACCAAAATCAACGGCAATGCCGCAAATCTGGCCCTGACCCCGTTTGAAATCCCCGTGTTTGGGGGTGCTGGTGCATGACCCGTGATGTGAGCCTTCTGGCATATCTTCCACCGTTCATGCAGGACTTCACCGAAATTGCGGCAACTCTGAACGCTGAAGACCCTGAATTTGTGGTTGTGTGGGATAGCGCAGATAGAGTGCTGAAAAACCAGTTCATCGCAACTGCTGATGAATACGGCATTTCAAGGTTTGAAAAAATCCTGAAAATTCTTCCTTCCAAAGAAGATACGCTTGAAAGTAGGCGCAGCCGTGTTCAAAATCGCTGGTTCAATGATATACCGTACACCATGCGCACCCTGATTCAGCGGTTGACTACGTTATGCGCTGACCATGGGTTTACCCTGACAAAGTATTTTACAGACGCTTACACGCTGGAAATTCACACTGATCTTGAATTATTCGGACAGGTGGAAGAACTGGAAAGAATCATTCAGACCATGATTCCATGTAATCTGATTGTGATTTCCCAGAATGATATTCCATGTGCCGCTGCCGGTTCTGCACTGGCAGCTTCCGGTGCTGTTGCTGTGGAAAACTACTTTATCACACAGGATTTCAATGAAACCGATGTGGTGCATGGTGGAGCAATTCAGAAGGGCGGCATGGTGTTCACCGGGAAATACTTCATCACAGAAGATTTTACGGAAAACAATACTGTTTCCGGTGCAGCCCTTCAGAGCGGCGGTATCAGCAACACCGTGAAGGTGGTTATCACCCAAGATTTCAACGAAACTATGACGGCAAACGGCAGTGGAACGGCGGCTTCTGGTGTTTCCTTCGTGGAAAGCGTTGAAATAAAATCAAACGAAAATTGAAAGGATTGAATAACAATGGCTGAATTTTCCAAACTGATTATCACCAAGAACGGCCAGAAACTTCTGGCAAAGATGATCGCAGGAACCAACAATGTGGAGTTCACCAAGATTTCCACTTCGTCCACTACCTACACCATCACCCAGCTGGAAGGGCTGACTGCACTTTCCAATGTTCAGCAGACCAGTCAGCCCGCAAGAATCACCCGCACCAACGATGTTGCAATCAAGGTGGAAACGTCCTTCAGCAATGCAGAACTGAAAACCGGCTATTATATGCGGGCACTGGGTCTGTATGCAAAAGACCCGGATGATGGTGAAATCCTGTACGCTGTCACCATTGAAACTTCCGGCAACTGCTATATGCCCGCATATAACGGGCTGGTGGTTTCTGGTGCATACATCCAGCTTGTAACCACCATCGGCAATGCCGACAATGTGTCGCTGTCCGTTGACCCGGCAGCAGTTGCCACCATTGGCGACATTCAGACCCTTCAGAACCAGATTTCTGATCTTCAGGCATTCGTGGGTTATACCGATTCCCACATCTATGGTGTGGAAGTCGATTTCAAAAACAAGCGTTTCACCCGTCTGGCCGGTGCATACGGCAAAACGGGTGGTCATGCCTTTGATGGCGTTCACTGCTTTGGTGGGCGCAGACGGTGCAACGTCACCGATTCCGGCAAAGTGGTTGCATACTACGGTGATGCAGCATTTACCACCACCGGTGCCCTGACCCAGAGTGTCACCATTGAAAGCGGCCCCAATGCTGGCACCTATGCTGCTGGAACCAAAGTTCAGGTCATGGTGGAGCAACCCCGCTTTTATTATAAGGTGGTTCCCCTTGATATGGAGATTATCACCGAGGGTGAGAACCACGGTCATCATCTTCGCAAGGCCCGTTATTACGTCTGTGATGAACCGGAAACCGGCTTCAAGCTGCATCCGGCCTTCATCGAAAACGGCCACACCAACGATTACATTTACCTGTCTGCCTTTGAAGGCACCCTGTATGATGCTTCCGCTGCTACATACATTCTGGATGATGCACAGGTTGCAGACTTTGCTGCTGATTCCCTGTGCAGCATTGCAAATGCAAAGCCCCTTTCCGGCCTGACCCAGAATGCAACCCGTGCAAACGTGCGCAAGCTGGCCCAGAAGCGTGGTTCCGGTTGGGAGCAGCAGTATGCCGCAACCATGGCTTGCACCCAGATGCTTATGCTGGTTGAGTATGCAACCTTCAATATGCAGAGTGCAATCGGTGCTGGTGCAGTCAATAAAACGGATGACAGCAAGACCAACATGGCCGAAAACACCGGTGCAACCATCAATCTGGGCAATGATTCCGGCGTTGTAACCAATGCAAACAGCATTCAGATTGTTTCCTACCGTGGCGAGGAAAACCCGTGGGGTAACATCTGGAAGTGGGTTGACGGCATGAATGAAAACAACCCTTCCGATTTCAAAGAAGGTATGTATGGCACCCTGTACGTTGCTGACCACGGTTTTGCTGATGATACCGGCAATGCCCCGTATCAGAACACCGGGATTCATCCCTGTTTTTCTTCGTGGGCTTATATTTCCGCTTTTGGTTATTCGGAAGAGTTTGACTATCTGTTCATTCCTACCGAACATAACGGCAACAGTGCTGTTCCGGTTGGTGACTGCTGTGCTTGTCAGTATGATGGCTGGAAGGTCGCTGGATTGGGTGCGAGTTGGAATGATGGCTTGAGTGCCGGGCCTTTCTATCTGTATCTGGGTAATGCTTCGGGTGGTCGGTATCGTTGTATCGGCGGGCGGCTGGTGTATGTGCCGTCTAAGAAAACCGCCTAAGCAACAATGATTCACAGGTAACTTCAAGCGATTTGCCGAGATTCGGCAGAGGCTTTATTTATTGACGATGTGAAAAAGGTCAAGTCACTAAATTAGGTACGAATTGGAATAATGGCTTGAATGCCAGACCTTTCTATCTGAATCTGAATAATGCTTCAGGTAATCGGAATCGTAATATCGGCAGGCAGCTAGTATTTGCACAAGCAGACCGGGCACAGAAATGTGTTCGGTCTGTTTTATATAAAACTGAATACTTGAATTTACCTTGCCACAAGGCAAAACATCAAAATAAAGTAGGCTGTATGAGTAGGGCTTGAAAGAGTGTCGAAAGTTCGGTTTATGTGCATACAAAAAGAACCAGTAGTGAAAAGATACGGAAATCTATATCAACAGATTTATGATCTGGACAATCTAAGACTTGCGCACCAAAACGCAAAACGTGGCAAAGGGTGGTATTCGGAAGTTCAAGCGGTTGATGCAGACCTTGAAACCTATTTGAAAAGGCTTCAGGATATGCTGATAAATCACACCTATAAAACTTCCGAATACACTTCTTTTATCAAAAAAGAGGGCAAAAAGGAACGGGAGATTTTCAAACTTCCGTATTTCCCGGACAGAATTTGCCAATGGGCAATCCTTCAGGTGATTGAACCCTACATCCTGAAACGGCTGACATATAATACCTATTCCGCAATTCCCGGAAAAGGCATTCATGCAGCATTGAAGGACGTTGAAAAGGCAATGCGGACGGATGTTCCAAACTGCCAATACTGCCTGAAAATTGATGTGAAGAAGTATTATCCATCAATTAACCACGAGATTATGAAAGAAAAGTTTCGTAAGCTGTTCAAAGACCCGGAACTTTTATGGCTGCTGGATGAAATCATAGACAGCATTTCAACTTCCCCAAGGTTGCCAGATACGGGAATCCCCATCGGAAATTACCTTTCCCAGTATTGCGGCAACTACTTTCTTTCCGATTTCCACCGATGGCTGAAAGAGGTTAAGAAAGTAAAGCACGTTTACGGGTATATGGATGATGTGACTATCTTTGGAAAATCCAAAGAAGAACTTCATGCCCTAAAAGATGAAATTGACCTGTATTTCTTCCATGAAAAACTAACCATGAAAGAGAACTGGCAAATCTTTCCCACATATACCCGTGGGGTGGATTTTGTAGGGTACCGGGTGTTTCTGGATTATACCCTGTTGCGAAAAAGCAGCTGCAAATCCTTCAAAAAGAAAGCGGTTCATATTCAGAAAAAGTGCAGCACCGGAAAACGGATGAACTATTCTGAATGGTGTTCCATCAATTCTTATGACGGATGGATGAAGCACTGTGACAGCTACCGGCTGAAACAGAAATACATTGCACCCCTGAAACCCCACGTTGACCGATATTATAACGAGGTTATCAAACCGAAAAAGAAAGGCGGCAAAAATCAATGAAAGATTTTGGCAAGGTCAGAAGCACCGTCAAGCCTGAAGCAATGGTAATTGATGATTTCAGTGTGTGGGTATGCACCGACATTCAGGAAGTCACCGAAAGCACCGGCGAAACCGAGTTCAAGGGCTATGAATACAGTATGGTGCAGTACGGCAAGGATGAATTTATTCTTGCACAGGCGGCAGAAAATGCCGATATGAAGCAGAAAGTAACCGATACCCAGCTTGCGCTGGTTGAGGTTTACGAACTGATGGCCTGATAGGGGGTGTGAATTATGGCTAAAGTGTACGCTGATCTGATTAAGGGCGGGGTTACGAACCCCAAGACCGGGAACCCGTATTCCGTTGACGATGTTCCCGCCAAGCTGAAAGCGGCTGTACAGGCTGTTTTGGACGCATAAGGCAAAACTACCCGGAAGCAATACGAAAACCCATCACAGGGCTGTTTCTGACAGTCTGGTGATGGGTTTATTTATTGCCTGATTTTGAGAAAGGACAGAATCACATGAAAGATACTATTTGTGCCGTGATCGGCATTGTGGGCAGCACCATTGCTGCATTGTTTGGGGGTTGGGATGCGGCTTTGGCTACACTCGTTTTGTTCATGGGCATTGACTACATCACCGGTATCATGGTTGCAGCAGTCTTCCATAAGTCGCCCAAAAGTCAGACCGGTGCGCTGGAAAGCCGTGCAGGGTGGAAAGGTCTGTGCCGGAAGGGTGTGACGCTGCTGATCGTACTGGTTGCGTGCCGCCTTGATACCGTAATGGGCAGCACGTTCATTCGTGATGCGGTTGTAATCGCCTTCATTGCCAATGAAACTATTTCCATTGTGGAGAATGCCGGATTGATGGGGGTTCCCATTCCGGCAGCTATCACGAAAGCAATCGACATTCTGAAGCAGAAGGCAGAAGAGGAAAGACAGGAAGAAGGCTGATTTTATGTCAAACCTGATTACCTTCAAGCCGGGGGATAAAACCCCCATCACCAAAAATTTCAAGCGATATGAGTTCCAATGCCCTTGCGGGTGTACATATCAGCAGGTGGATGAATTGCTGGTGCAAAAGCTGGAAATTATTCGCACGGGGTATAACACCCCGTTGAAAATTACTTCCGGTTACAGGTGCATGAAGCACAATGCAGATGTGGGCGGGGGCAAGGCAAGTAAACACCTTTACGGGATTGCCGCAGATGTGAAAGACCCCACAGGCAAGCTGAACCCCGTGCAACTTGCAATCATGGCAAGTGGCCTGTTTGGTGGTGTCGGTGTGTACTGGTACGGTTCAACCGCCTTCATCCATGTGGACGTGCGCAACGGTCATGCAACATGGCTTTGCACCCAGAAAGGCGTGTATAACTACACATCCGGTCAGGCGTTCATCATGCCTACGGTGCGCAGGGGCAGTGCGAATGCCACAGCAAAGGCAGCAAACAAGATGCTTCAGCGGCTTCTGGGTCTGCCGGTTGATGGTATCTTTGGGGCCAGTACGGAAGCAGCGGTCAGGGCAGCACAGAAGGCCCACGGTCTGACCGTTGACGGTGTGGTTGGGCCTAAAACGTGGAAAGCCCTTGCGGGCGTACAGTGAAGAAAGGATGGTCACTATGAAGAATCTGGTTAGTATCGAATGGTGGACAGCGGCGGGCATTCGTGCTGCAAAGACCGCTGTGCAGACTGGTTTCGCAATGGCTGCAACACAGGCAGCAACGGGCACTCTGAATGTGCAGCTGATCGCAGAAACGGCCCTGATTGCGGGCGTTGCTTCGCTGGGCACGTCCCTTGCCGGTCTGCCGGAACTGGAAAAGCAGAATCAGGGTTAAAACTGCCGACAATTTGCCGACATTGGGAACCGCCGGGCGGCTTCTGACAGCATTTTGAAGATTGAAACACTTCAAAATTCAACGAATTAACGCTTTACAAGACCGTATAAAGCGGCAAATATTGAAGGCTGTATTGTCAGGATATGTACAAGAATAAGTAACAGCCTGTAAATCAAGCAAAACCAAAAGCCGGACAGCCAATGGACTGTCCGGCTTTTGCTTTATTTAGTGGTGTCCACCACAAAATCCGCGCTTTCGGCAACGCCATACTGCGCAAAGTACCCCTCCTCCAGCGGCACCCACCGGGCGGCAAAATCCGCGTAGCGTGCGCCCTCCCGCGCCTGTAAGCGCCGGGTCTGCTCGGCCTTGGTGCAGGTCACGAACACCCGCAGCGTCTCGTAGGGGCGCAGCAGCGGGTGGTGGCTGTAACTGCCCTCTAAGATCACCAGCGGCTGCGCGGGCAGCTGTGCCGGGGGCAGATAAGCCCCCTGCCGGCAGCTGTACGCCCGGTAGGCTACGGGCTGCCCCGCGTAGGCAGGGCGCAGGGCTTCGTCCCGCAAGCGGGTAAGGTCCATGTTGGCGCAGGGAGTGTGCGCCCAGTCCGGGCTGCGCCGGGCGGGCGGCAGGTAGAAATCATCCGTGCGCAGCAGGGTGCAGCCGGGCAGCTGCGCCGCCAGTGCGTTGGCAAGGGTGGTCTTGCCGCTGCCGCAGCGGCCGTCCAGCGCCAGCACCAGCGGGCGGGTGGGCTTTTGCGCCAGCGCGGTGCTCAGCAGCGCAGACAGGGTGGACGCGGTGATGGGCGTGGGCATGGGTTTGGCCTCCTTGCAGGGGTGCGCCCCAAGGGGCAGACCCGATAATACCCCATTATATCATAACCGCCGCCGGAAGGGTAGCGCAGACGTGGTTTGCCATAAATAACTTTTTTGCCGGAAAGGCTTGACACAGCCCGCTGCGTTGTGGTACACTACTGGCGTTAGAAGCAACTAACCATGTGAGACCCCACCGGCAGTGCCCGCAACCCGGGCGTGCTGCTTCTTTTTTGGGGTGGCGGTTAGCTGCGTCTTACTTATAACCGCCCGGCATCCGGGGCACACTGACCCCGACACCGCCGCCAAAGGAGAACCGCCATGGAGCGTGATTTTGAGACCGTAATGATCGAACAATGTGCCCCGGTACTGGCGGGGCTGAAACCTGCGGGGCTGTTCCGCTACGAAACGCGAAACCGTGCCGACCTTGCCCGGCGGGTGGCGGGCTGGAACGCTCAGCTGAACCCCAAGGGCCTGCAGGTGCGGGTGCTGCGGGGGTGCATCGCTACCCGGCAGTATCTGGTGTACGTCTACCGCGCCGCCAAGCTGCAAACGGTGCTGGCAGATGCCGCTGTGCGCGGCTTTTTAGCCCGGGAGGGCTACCGTCTGCCGGAAGATGCTGCGGACTGCAACGCGCTGCTGGACCAGCTCAGCCTGCGGCTGTGCTGCGCGGCGGAGGCGGCGGATTTCCCCCATGAGATCGGGGTATTTCTGGGCTATCCGCTGGAGGATGTGGTGGGCTTTATCCGGCACCGGGGCAAGTGCTTTACCTGCTGCGGATGCTGGAAATCCTACGGCGACCCCGCCGCCGCCCAGCAGCACTTTGACCAGCTGGCCAAGTGCACAGCGGTGTATCTGCGGCTGTTCCACAGCGGCACGCCCATTTTAAAGCTGGCAGTGGCCGCCTGAAAAATTGATATTCTCTTTTCAAATACTCTCTTTTATCCTGGCAACTCTCCTATGCTTCCGACACAGGAGAGAGCAATCCTCCTTTTTACGCATGACCGCCCGGTGCAGTTTTGACCCCTGCGCCGGGCGGTCGTGTGTTTGGGGGACGGCACTCCCGCGCGGGGTGGGACGATTTTGAATGCGCTCCGCGTTGCTCTGCGCATAAATAGCGGAAAGATTATTTTTATTTCGCAATTCTGGAAAATCTGCGGATTTTCCAGAATTGCCTTTTCACGGGAGGAGTCATTCTCCGTCACCCTGCCCTATAAAAGGGCAAGACGAACCCCTGAAAATGTAAACATTGGCTAACTTTTACTTCAAAAAATAGAGTTAGTTATTGATGATTTTGATAAAAATGTGGGCCGGTTCTGGCATAAAATTTGTTTGTTCATATAAACTAACTATGAGATATGAAAAATCTATTGACAAATCGGGTTAGCAGCGGTAAACTATCTACGCTGATAGTTACGGCTGACTAACCACCGCAGCATCACATCATTTTTATGGAAGGGGAGCACAGCGATGATGCCTTTGACGATGACAAAAGCAGGCGAGACCGTCACCATCCGCAGGATCAGCGGCAAGGACGAGGTGCGGCTGCATCTGGCCGAGCTGGGGTTCGTGGTTGGCAGCGAGGTGACCGTGGTCAACGAGATCGCGGGCAACCTGATCGTGCAGGTCAAGCAGAGCCGGCTGGCACTGGATAAGACCATGGCAAGCCGCATCATGGTGGACTGAGGCAGCGCCTTCCCGGTGCTGCATGAGATACTGCAAGGGAGGAACGAGTACGATGAAAACACTGAAAGATGTAAAGGTGGGCGAGACCGCCACCGTGGCACGGCTGCACGGCGAAGGCCCGGTGAAGCGCCGCATCATGGATATGGGCATCACCAAGGGGGTGCAGATCTATGTGCGCAAGGTGGCGCCGCTGGGCGACCCCATGGAGCTTACCGTGCGCAACTACGAGCTGAGCGTGCGCAAGGCCGACGCTGAGATGATCGAAGTGGTCTGATACGACCAAAAGGGAGGAAAGGTATCCGCAATGAGCATTAAAATTGCACTGGCCGGCAACCCGAACTGCGGCAAAACGACCCTGTTCAACAACCTGACCGGCTCCAACCAGTATGTGGGCAACTGGCCCGGCGTGACCGTGGAAAAAAAGGAAGGCAAACTGAAGGGCGACAAGGACGTTGTCATTCAGGATCTGCCCGGCATCTACTCGCTGTCCCCCTACACGCTGGAAGAGGTGGTCTCCCGTACTTACCTTGTAAAGGAGAAGCCCGACGCCATCCTGAACATCATCGACGGCACCAACATCGAGCGCAACCTGTACCTGACCACTCAGCTCATTGAGCTGGGCATCCCGGTGGTGATGGCTGTGAACATGATCGATCTGGTGCGCAAGAACGGCGATAAGATCGACCTGAAGAAGCTGAGCGCAGAGCTGGGCTGTCAGGCTGTGGAGATCAGCGCACTGAAGGGCGAGGGCACCGAGGCAGCCGCCAAGGCTGCGGTGGCAGCTGCCAAGGCCGGCAAGACCGGCGAGCTGCCCCATGTGTTCACCGGCAGTGTGGAGCATGCCATTGCCCACATTGAGGAGAGCATTCAGGGCAAGGTGGATGACCGCTTCCTGCGCTGGTACGCCGTCAAGCTGTTCGAGCGGGACGACAAGGTGCAGGATGAGCTGAAGCTGGACAAGACCCTGACGGATCACATCGACGAGCACATTCAGGACTGCGAAAAAGAGATGGACGATGACGCCGAGAGCATCATCACCAACCAGCGCTATGCATACATCAACACCGTGGTGGGCAAGGCTGTCAAGAAGAAGGCCCGCGTGGAGCACCTGACCGTTTCCGATAAGATCGACCGGATCGTCACCAACCGCGTGCTGGCACTGCCCATCTTCGCACTGGTCATGATCCTGATGTATTCGTTGTCCATGGGCACCTCCATTGCAGACGGCGGCTGGTCCATCGGCACCTTTGCCACCGACTGGACGAATGATGTGCTGTTCGGCGAGCTCGTGCCCAATGCACTGGGCGGCTTTTTGGAGAGCATCGGCGTGGCAGGCTGGCTGTACGGCCTGATCATGGACGGCATCGT
>OHYA01000064.1_pt1 | contig 75669 bp, 77 predicted proteins | sample 1580051 | NCBI WGS metagenome assembly OHYA01 (sample SAMEA3882554, study PRJEB24775) | human gut metagenome | biome: human-associated habitat; feature: intestine environment; material: feces | place: Netherlands | collected 2009/2010 | reverse complement strand
AATCTCCTAAAAAGTAAGAGATGTCTCTTAAAAACTGGAACTTTTTCAGAGAAAAATAGTTTGGCAAAGCAAAATGAAGTAGGGATATACTTAGTAAAAAGAAAATCAGCATATTATATGCAGATTGTAACGGAAAAGGTGTCGGCAGTAAGGGACGGAAAAAGCAGGGTTAGGACAAAGTTGGGTTGCCAACTCATTACCTGCCCTGTTTCCGGTAGCGAATAGGTAACAAGTTCTGTTTCATTACTTTGCGTTATTTTGCGTAGCTCTTGATAATCAAAAAGTAATTACCTTTACAAACGATTAATTTACAGAGTTATGGAAACGAAAAGAAGCACCTTCAAGGTTCTGTTTTATTTGAAGAAGAAAGCCGAGAGAGCCGACGGGAAAGTACCGGTAATGATCCGTATCACAATAGACGGTGACATCGCCCAACTGAGTGCCAAGCTGTTTGTCACACCCCGTTTGTGGGATACGTCAGCGGGAAAGGTATCGGGTAAAAATGCGGAAGCCGTACAAGTCAATCCCATGCTGGAGCAAATCAAAGCCCGAATCGTGCAGCACTATAACCGTATCATGCAGGAGGAGGATTTTGCCACGGCGGAAAAGGTAAAGAACGCTTTTCTCGGCATCGGTGTGATGAACCGCACGCTGATGAAGGATTATGCCGAGTTCAATGTGGCTTTCAAGGAATTGGTCAATAACGGTACACGCAGCCGGAGTACCTATGTGAAATACCGGAGCGTGTATAACCATCTGGAACGCTTCCTCTCGATTAAGAAAAACCGGAAAGACATAGCCTATAAAGAATTGAACGAGCAGTTCATCCGGGAGTTCGACAGCTATTTGCGTGACAGTTTGGGACTTTCACACAACACCGTATGGATGTACACCATGCCTGTATTGCATTTTGTGCGTGAAGCGTGGATGAACGGCATAATCAAAACCAACCCCTTCCGCAAGTATGAGGAGGAATCAACCTCCAAAGAGAGCGACCGGACATTCCTTACCGAAGAGGAACTGACCAAACTCGCCAATGCAGACCTTCCGCTTGCCCAAACACGCCTTGTGCGCGATATGTACCTGTTCTGCTGCTGGACTGGTCTTGCCCATACCGATTTGCGCTCACTGACCTATGCCGAGATACAGAAATCCGACCATGACGGCAGGTATTGGATTATTACCCGGCGCAACAAGTCAGAAGTTTCCAGCAACATTCCATTGTTGGATATTCCCTTGCAGATAATGGAAAAGTACAAAGGGCTTGCCAAAGGCAACAAGGTATTTCCTGTGCCTTCTGACACCTCCTGCAATAACCAGTTGCGGAAAATTGCCATCAAATGTGGAATACACAAGGATTTTACATTCCATTCAAGCAGACACACGTTTGCCACTACGGTGGTGCTCAACAATGGCGGTTCGATAGAGGCGTTATCCAAAATGATGGGGCACAAAAATATAACCACCACCCAAATTTACGCGAAGATAACCAACGAGAAAATCAGCCGTGATGTGGAGCGCATCATCGGCAACCTCAATGATTTGCAGGGAAAACTCCATACCGGTGCGTGACATATATGATGTAAAATGCAGCAAAGGCAGGAATCCAACCAACGGTTTCCTGCCTTTGCTGCATTTTGCGATGCTCCCTTGCTTTGGGTCAAGTAGCGTTTTTCCTTGATTTTCCCTTTGGTTTCAGCGGTACATAATTTTCCTCCAGCATCCGAAACAAGTCCGATTGCCGGTACAGTGTCTTTCCCGGCAGGGCAATGTAAGGGATGATGCGTTGGGTGCGGTACTCTTGGAGCGTTCTCGGTGTGATGTGCAGGATGTCGCATACATCCTCTCCCGTAAGATATACCTCTCCGTTCATGACCGGTCGGAAGTTTGCCGTCACATTGTCCACATACCTCATACTCTGTTCCAGAACCTCGAAATATGCCTGAATTTCATCCGTTTCCTTTGTTATCAGTTCCATAGATCATTCCTCCCCTGTCATTTCCTCACACATGGTTTCAATGAATGCTTCCACATCCTCCAGCCTGTAATATATTTTATGGTTTATCTGGCTGTACGGCAACAGCCCGCGGTCACGGTAGGTCTGCAAGGTGCGCTTGCTGATGTTCAGCTTCTCACATACGTCCGCATTGTCCAGCCAGTTCATTCTTTCAGGAGGACGGTAACGGGAACAAAGCACCCTAAGATGTTCGGAGAACTCCCCGAACCTGCGTTTCATTTCCTCAAAAGTCTTTTTCTCAATGCTTACTATTTCCATTGTGGTACGTTTTGATGGTTGCTGTAACAAAGATAATCCGTATTCGCATACCTGATATGCCCGGATGTACCGCTTGTCCTCGTTTTGCTCTTCATCCGTAGCCTTGTCATGCCGGAAGTAATGAAAAGCAGGGAGAAGTTCTACATATCCGCACCATAGCCTGCATATTCGGGTTTCCGAATATGTACCTAACGGACAGGCAGCTATAAAACTACCGGAGTGGAAAGGGCTGTTCCTGTTTCAAAAGAAAGAATTATCAAAACAAGGGAGATAGGAATAAAGAGAATCAAACGGAATGTGTTGTAAAGCAGCGGTTTTTCGGCTGTTTGCCATTACATCCAAGCAGCAAGGAAAGGCAAGATAATGCAAGGTTTCGCTACCAAGTCATTACCTGATATGTTATCTGCTTAAAGTCTGAAAAACAGCATCACTAATGCTTGTAAACAAGCATTATACATATAGAAATGGCTTCAAATCCGCAGATTTAGCAGTATCCGTTCCGTTTGCGCCGTTCTGCCCCGTTTCCAATTCTGTCGGTCGGCAATGTATCACTAATATTGCAACCAAAAAAGTTATGGCAATGAAGACAGAAATGAAAGTGTTACTCTACATCAAGCGCAGCAGACAGAACAATTAAAACGTAAGAAAAAGAAACAACGTAAAATCAGTTTATAAATATGGATAATAACGAAGTATATGCACTCTTTGATGACATCAAAGGTAACTTAAAGAGCATCAACAGCAAGTTGGAGAACACTCCAAAAGTAAATAACAATCCAACAGTCGAACAAGCTCTGGTTATGGACTTGCCACCCATCAAGGGAATGTTTGACAATTCAGTTCAAAGACATCAGGAGCAGACCAGATCCATGCAGACCAAATTCGCAGAAGCGGAGGTTAAGGCATCGAATAGGATTCTAAAACTTATGTGGACTTCGAAGGAAACATTTACTCAAAGTTTGGACGAACCGCAGGAACATATCCACCGCCACAGCTTCGACATAAGGTCAAGCAAGGTGTTTTCCTTTTTGGTCAGCATGAGTGTCATTTGTGGTCTTTCCATCTGAGGCAACATCGAACTTTGGCAGTCCAGACGTCAGTATGCGGACGATGCGCTGAAGTTCCGCGCCATCCGCTCATGGGGAGGATGCAGCCCCAAAGAGATACTTTGGCTGAATGATGTGTTCGACATTCGGCGGGATGAAGAAGCCATTGAATGGTTGCGTCAAGAAGCTGAAGGTTATAACAGAGGCTTGAAATCCGTATTTGACAGTTTGATGCAGGAGAGAACCAAAAGCATAGCTAACAGACCATAATCAACTGTGAATCGACCAATGTAATTCTATGAATTTATATAGATTGCATTGGTGATTCTCATAACAAAATGGTTCTAATTTCCTACAGATAATTTGAGATAATTACTTGGAGCATACCCAAACTTCTTCTTGAAAGCCTGTGAGAAATGCGACCTGTTCTTGAAACCTACCATGTAACCGACATCCTGTGCTGTTGCGATATTTTCAAGCAACAGTCTTTTTGCCTTTTCCAACCGATGCTCCATAATCCACCGTTGTGGAGGCAAGGGACTGATTTTGGCAAAGTCACGCTTAAAGGTAGCAAGGCTTCTTCCCGTATAGGAGGCAAACTCTTCCAGCGTCAGGTCTTCCGTGTAGTGCTGTTCCATGAAGTCCATGAGGTCTATCTTCCACGCTTCGCTAAAGTCGAACAGTGTCGGATAGAACCGGGTATCTATGGTAAGCAAAGATATGATGGCTTCTTGCACTTTCAAACGCAGCCATTCGTCCGAGGGCGTTTCCGTACTGTCCGTATAGGGCAGGAATGAATCGAACAGGCTTTTCAATGCTGCCACTTGTGGCAGTATGTTCACTGTCTGCGCTATCGGGCTTACGTGATGCAGTTTCTTGCAGGTAGCGGCTATGCGGTTATAGTATTCTTTCAGTTCATGGCGTGGGAGCGAAAAGTTGATACCCCAGTAAGGCTCACCGCCAAGGGGTACTTTCGTCATATTTATCGAGCAGTCGCGGCGCACAAACACATAATTGCCCGCCGTAATCTCGTCTGTTCTATCCTTGCCTTCAATGATCAATTTCCCCGAGCGTATAAAGATTATGGAATGGGCAGGCATCCTGTGTTCCCAGTACATATCGTGGGGTATGCAACAACTCAACAGAATGTCACCATAGTTGATTAAGTTTTCTATCTGTCCGTTCATGTCTGCAAAAGTAGTGTTTTTTTATCTTATTTTGAGGAAGAATCCGGATGGGATATATCGAAAAGCCGTTCCGCGTTCTTCCATAAGAACATTTCTGTATAGGTCGATAATTCTTTGTCTTCGGACAACTCCTTTTCTAGTCGTTGCAAGTTTCTCGTCAATACTTCCGCAGGCTGATAGGGATAATCTGAGCCATAAAGTATATGGTCGGGCGAGGTGATGGTAAGCATACTTCGTATGACGAAAGGTGAGGCCGCCCCTGCCAAATCGTAATACAACCGTGAAAGGTTGGCTTCCACATCTACTTCACCTACCATCCCTTTGGCTTGCAAGGCAGGGAGAATTGCTTTCATGCGCGGAATGGCAAGCGGAAGAAATGAACCGCAATGAGGTACTACTACTTTCACGTGCGGATAGCGCACCAATACGTTGCGTGCCAGCATATTCAAAATGGCACGGGTGGTTTCTGCCGGATATTCGTATGCGGCCAGCGGGAGAGCACCCATCAGTTTCTCGTTCACAGGAACAGGCTTGTGCGGATGGAGGATGATGACGGCATTCCGCTCGTCCAACACTTTCATCAAAGGGTCAAGTGTCTCGTCGCCAAGGTATTGTCCGCGGCTGTTTGTCGCCAGCTTCACGCCATCCGCACCTAAAGTGTCAAGCGCATAAACAGCTTCCGCAATGGCTGCATCCACATCGGGTAAAGGCAATGAGGCACAGAACCTGAACTTGCCGGGATAATCCGCTTTCAGTTTGGCGCAATATTCATTGTATCTGCGTACCGTCTGCCGGCATTCTTCCGTATTGTCGAAATAAGGCTGGGGAGCCGGCATCGTCAAGATGGAACATCCTATGCCTACCTCCTCCATAAACTTTAGATGTGCACCGATATCCCATGCTGGAAGGGGAAAACCTTCGTCCAGCAGGGCATCGTGCTTCGCCAGTGTCTCGATGTAGAAAGGCAGGATGTTGTGGCAATGCACGTCCACCACATGCTGCGCATTACCTGTCAGAAAGTTCACCATAAGCCAGATAAACAGCAGCCGTTTCATTCTGCCAAATATTCTTTATACTTCCTGCCGGCATCCGTACAATGCCCGATAACATCGCCCGTACGCAGGTAGCGGTAGGTAGGCATCTCGAAGAGTACGGGGCGGAGACACGCGTAATCCGGCTTGCCGTCCGTATCGAGTACCCTGTCGTCGGCATACGTATGGCGGACGCTGCAAACAAAGTTCTCAAAGCCGTTGCACTCGTACATGTCTTCCACTTGGCATTCCATCGTCAAGGGAGATTCGCCGACCATAGGTGTGCCATCGTCTCCCGTTACGGAGTCGAATACGGTGCTTTTATCAGTCTTGTTGCCTGATACGATGCCGCAGTAGTCTGCCTGCGGCAGGAACTCTTCCGTCACGATGTTCACCGAGAGCCGTCTGCTCTCATTTATGCCTTTATTAATATAATGCGACGCGTGCAGGCTGACAAGCAGGCGGTCGTGCGCCACGATGCCGATGTGTGCCACCAGCGTCCATGACGGCTTGCCGTCCACCGTCGCACCGATTACAACTGCCGGCGTTGGGTATAACGCAAACAGGTTTCCAATATTCCGTTTCATTTTTATTATTTTGCTTAATGTTCGGTTTACGATTGATTTATCTTACCAGCTTTAGGCCCCAGTTCATGTGTCCAAGCTGCTTGTAAAGTGGAACCCAAAATGCGCCCAGCATCTCAGTGTAACGCGACATTGAGATATCGCCAAGGTCGAAGGTGTCTTTCCATCCGAAGTCGTGCAGCAGTTGTGCAACGGCGGCTTTGGCTTCCGCATCGTTTCCGCAATAGAATCCGGTGATGGGTTCTGGCAATGCCTGTGGTCTGGTCATCAAGCAATTATGCAGGTAGTTGAGTGTTTTCACGACTTTAGTCTGAGGCAGCAATGCTTGGTTGGCTTCCCCAAGGCACACGTCTCCTCCATATTCAGGGGCAATCAACGTATGTCCGTTGCGATGGATGTAAGGGTTCGACTGGTCGATGAGGATTTTCCCCCTCAGGTTCTCTGTTCCGGCAGACCTCAATGCTTCTGCTGAGTGGATGCCTTCCACGCAGTTGAATATACGTTCGCCGAAACGGGCTGCTTCCGCAAACGTTCCATGGCGTGCACGTTCGCCGTTTGCCGCTGCCCAAGCCGCAGCCTTGTCGTTAGCTGAGCTGCGTGCGCCCATCATGACCTCATGACCCAATGCAATCAACTTGCTGGCTATCGTGTGAGCCACATTGCCAGTACCTAATACTCCGTATTTCATAAGGCTATTCCTCCGTTTTCAGTAGGTTGTATGCTTTGTCAGTCACTGGCTCAAGCCATTCATTGCTTGTCTTTTCTCCGGGTACTTCAATAGCCAGATGGGAAAACCAACTGCCGGCTGTGGCACCATGCCAATGTTTTACTTCGGCAGGGATGTTGACAACATCTCCGGGACGAAGCAAGCGTGCGGGCTTTCCCCATTCCTGATACCAGCCTGTACCTGCCACGCAGACCAGCAGTTGTCCGCCGCCCTTCTTGGCGTGATGTATGTGCCAGTTGTTGCGGCAACCCGGCTCAAATGTTACATTGTTGATGCCGACCTGTTCCGAGGATACCGGTGCCAAGTAACTTTGTCCGATAAAATATTGGGCATAAGCATCATTAGGTTTGCCGATGGGGAATATCATTTCCTGCTCGAATTTTGCTTTCTCGTCCGCAGCTTCCGTTTCTTCAGTCCATACATCTTTAGCCAAGCGGAACGCAGCCCACGCTTTGGGCCATCCGGCATAGAAGCCGATTTGTGTCAGTACCTCCGCTATCTCGGTACGAGTGATACCGTTCTTTTGGGCGGTTTGCAGATGATACGTCAAGGAAGAATCCGTAATGCCCGAACTGATAAGTGCGGTAATCGTAACCATGCTCCGGTCGCGCAAGCTGAGTTTGTCTGTCCGGCTCCATACTTCACCGAAAAGCACATCATCGTTCAGTTCTGCGAACTTAGGTGCGAAATCGCCTAACTGCTCTCTTCCGGCAGTCTGCTTGATTTTTGTCTGTGCGTTTGCCATAGGTGTAATCATTAACAGTGTCAATGCAATACAAATAATAGTTCTCATGATTGTATTCTTTTATCGTTAATCCTCTTATTCTTCGGAATCCGAATAAGTTAAAATATCAACACATCGGATGTTCCCAAGAACCTCTTGTATCCACATCCATTTTTCTTGATACATTATCCAACCGAAGGATTTCATCATCTGTCAGACAGAGGGCTGCCGCTTTTACCGCATCTTCCACATGGTGAGGTTTGGTTACGCCTATGATTGGTAACGTATGCTTGGCAATCGCCCATGCGATGACCACTTGCGGTATAGTCGCTCCGTGCATTTGAGCGGTCTTGCGCAATGTCGTAAGCAATTCTCCCATCCGCACCAACTGAGCGTTGTAAGTCTCACCCCGTGAACTGTTCTGCGGCATCAAATGTTCCGCATCATATTTGCCGGAAAGCGCACCTTGCTCCAATGTCATGTAGGCAAAGAAGTCCATGCTGTGCTCGCGGCAATAGTCAATAATGCCCGCATCCTCCGATGAACGGTAAATAAGACTGTAGTGATTCTGCACCGCAGACACATGGAAACCTTCTGCGGAAAGGATTTCTTCCGCACGTTTCAGTTCAGCCAAGTTGTGGTTGGATACGCCCACGTTTTTTATCTTTCCTTTCTTCAATGCGGGAATCAGTCCGGGCGTCCACCGCTCTACATCAGCCGGATTGTGTATCCAGTAAATATCTACATAATCCGTATCAAACCGCTTCAAGCTGGCATCCAGCATTTCTTCTACGGCATTCGGGGAGTCGGATGCAATCTGAGGGGTGAACTTGGTGGAGATAAGCACTTGTTCACGCGGGCATAGTTTTACAAAACCTGCCAAAATATCTTCAGAAGCCCCCATGCCATATACGGTTGCCGTGTCCCAAAGGTTAAGTCCGTTACTTGTAGCCGCATCAAACACCGACTTTAAATCTTCTGCGGAAAAGTTGTTTCCAAACACTTGGTCGCCTCCAGCGACACCTGTGCCCCATGACCATGTGCCAAGGGCGATTTTAGGATAATTCTCATTGTGTGCCATAATGCTGTTCTTTTTAAAAGTTTTCTGTTGCAAAGTTATGGCGAATATATGCAAGCCGCGTTATTTTACAGCTCAACATTTGTTTGTATACAGCTCAATATTACTTTATAGCGAAATATGATTGTCGGAACTTATGAATACCTTAATCAAAAAACTATTAATATGTTCTATATTTGAATTTAATTCACTATCTTTATAGTCAACTGATTGACTTGTTGAAAACAGGCAGAATGGGGAATCCCAGTGGTTTCCAAACCATTACCTATTCTCTTTTTTATGATGATAAATATCTGATTTACAGTTGTGCTTTATTTAGTGCAACATTTGTATAGCATCCCCTTCCGGCCACTCCGCAGGCTTCATGGCGGAAAGCGACCCGAAACAGGAAAGGGTAAACGGAACACGCCCGTCCGTGCCTGCCTTTGGAGCTTCGCCTGTCGGCAAAACAACCCGCAGGCAGGCTCTGCCGGACAAGTTCCCCTGTGTTTACCCGGCAACCCTTTCCTCTATCATTCATTCCATCTGTTTAAATCCCGACCGTTCTCTTTCAGCCCGTGCCATGCCCATACGTTTGACGCATCAAACACAAAGGCTTGGCACATTTCTTTCTATCGTCACACATGGACAGTCCTGCCTTCTTCACTTATCACTTTACATATATCCTGATGTCTTGACCATTCTTTTTTTGCCCGCAGGAACCGCCTAATCACTAATCTAATGGACTGACGGGGATTTTTTCCCTTAGCTGATTGGAAAAACATTGACGAAGATAGGCGGAGGTGAAAGCAAATCTGTAAAAAATGCCAAATCTCCACCCTGCGGGTAGTATTTACCATTTTTTCAGATGATTGCAATTCACCTTTTCCGCAGTCAATGATTGTCAATGTTCTTCCCAATCAGCCAAGGGAAAAAATTGGTTGGGGCGACAAGCGATGATAACAGAGTAATAACATTTAAATTTTGTAAGTTATGGCAACGACAACAAACAGCACCATTGAAAAGATTGCTCCGATGTTTACGGAGTTGTTGGTAAAGAAAATCGAAGGTCTGCAAAACGATTGGCAAAAGCCTTGGATAACGAGCCTTGAACAAGGTCTGCCCCGAAATTTGAGAGGTACGGTCTATAATGGCGGTAACATCCTCATGCTGTTGTTTTACACCGAACAGATGAATTTTGCCCTTCCTGTGTTCCTCACGTTCAACCAAGCCAAAGCGGAGGAACTGAACATCAACAAGGGTGCGCACTCTTTCCCCGTGTACTATTGGTTTAAGTTTGTGGTACACAAGGAAACGAAAAAGAGTATCAAGTACGAGGACTATTGCAAGCTAAGCAGGACGGAACAGGAGGAATACAAGGTAATTCCGCAGATGAAGTATTACAACGTGTTCAATATTGAACAGACGAATTTTGCGGAGAAGTACCCCGAACGTTACGGACGCATCAGACAGGGAGAAAAGCCCGAAGACCATTCGGACGGTATGATGTGCGAGGCATTGGACGAGTTGGTATATATGCAGGATTGGTATTGCCCTATCAAGGTACAATATTCCGACAGTGCCTTCTACGTGCCCTCTACCGACTACATCGTATGCCCCGAAAAGTCGCAGTTTCCGCACGGCATGGAGTTTTACGGTACACTTCTGCACGAGATGGCGCACAGCACAGGCAGCGCAGGACGGTTGAACCGCACGTTCGGAACACGTTTCGGGGATGCGCTGTACGCGCGTGAGGAACTTGTAGCCGAACTTACCTCCGCACTTTGTGGCGCATTCTTCGGTTACGCAGCCACACCGCAGGAGAACAACGCAGCCTATTTGAAACATTGGCTTGGCAAGCTAAGGGAAGAACCCGCTTTTTTGGTGGAGATATTGGGCGATGTGAACAAGGCAGCACGGATGATAACGGATAAGGTCACAGAGCCGACAAACGAGCCGATAGCAGCTTAAAATTTGATAATGAATGAAATATTAACACGGGTGGAGCAATCCACCCGACAAAAAGAAAAGATTATGAACAGCTATATCTATTTGACAGAGGAAGAGTTTCAGACCCGAAAAGCCGACATAAGGCAGACGGAAAATGTAAGCGGACATTTGGAACAGATACAGCCCGTTTACAGGGAAGTTTCAAAATTCCTGCCCGATGCCGTTATTTTATATTGCGTATCTGTTTTTAAGGACTATGCAAGCTATTGCAGGGTACACGTGGGAGTTGTCCGCAGCGGTGTCACATTTGTCATGCGACAGAACCTCAAGGACAGGAAGTGCCGTTTTGAGCTGGTCACTTCCATGTTTCCCGAAGCGGAAGCCACCGTTTTAGGCAGTCTTGAAAAGAAATATCCCGAACCTTGCCGGATAGGTGTTTTCACCAAACGGAAGATAGAGGACTGGATAACAAGAGGTCTGAATATTTACAGGGAGCTGGAGGAAGAAAACGCAGCCATTCAGAAAATCAAAGCCGACTATCTGGCGCAGTTGAAAGATGAAAAAATCGTGTGGAACGAGAAAGAGGTATATCCCGAAGGCACAATCACACGGAACGGACTCCGTTTCACTTTCCAAATCATAGGCAGGAGAATTTACGAGAAAACGGAGTTGTCAGACCCCTATTTATGCAAGAGTTATTCGGCTTTTGTCAAGTTGGCGGAAAACCGTTTCACGATGAAGCCGTAGTATGAACAAGGGCGGAGAAATCCGCCCGAAATATCCGAAAACGATGAAAACAACACCCATATACAGATTGGCAGTCCGCCTTGTCCTGTGGACTATGATAATAGGATTTTTAACCACCACGACAGGACAGCTTGTTGTTTTACTCTGTGGCATATTCCTTTTTTATGGAGTGGCACGGCTTGTCCTTTCTCTTGTTTGGAAACTGTTTTTGGGCGTTGCGCTCATTCTGATAATCATTTTACTAATCTTTTAAGGACTACTTTCTTTCGTGAGCGGTAGCGGAAAAGAAAGTAGCAAAGAAACCGATTTTCAACGAATTAATTATTAACCGACTAAAAATAAAAAGTTATGGCAACAAAAGTAAATCAACCGGCAGAGAGAAACATCACATTGGTAGCATTGGAAAACATTCAGCCAAGCAGTTACAACCCACGCAAGCACTTTGATGAAGCGAGCCTGTACGAACTTGCCGAAAGTATCAGACAGCAGGGTGTCTTACAGCCCATTACCGTGCGCCCCATAGCGGACACAGACCGTTACGAGATTGTCTTTGGGGAACGCAGATACCGTGCGTCAGTCATGGCGGACATGGAACGGATGCCTGTCATCATTTCGGACTTGACGGACGAAGCAGCCGAAGAAATCGCCATTACCGAGAACTTGCAGCGCAAGGATGTGACACCCATCGAGGAAGCCAACGCATACCAACGGCTGATAGAAACAGGCAGGCACACCGTGCAGACCTTAGCCGTGCTGTTCGGGAAGAATGAGAACTATATCCGTACCCGACTGAAATTCACGCACCTTATCCCCGAAATTGCCGAACTGTTGGAAGCGGACGAACTTACCCTTAGCGTGGCAGCCGAAATCTGCCGTTACGGAAAGGACATTCAGCAGGAAGTGTACGAGAAACATTTGCAGAGCGAGGGTACATACAACAGTTGGCGTGGACTGAAAGCCGCCGATGTAGCCAAACGGATAGAGCAGAACTATACCACCGACTTGCGCTATTACTATTTTGACAAGACCAAGTGCGCCACTTGCGCCCACAATACCAACAATATGCTGTTGTTCTGTGAGGGCGGTTGCGGAAATTGCGCCAACCGTGCCTGTCTTGCGGAAATGAACGCAGCCTATCTGAAAGAGAAAGCCCTCCGCATTATGGAACGGCAACCGAACGTGTTGCTTTGCCGTGACCGTGTGCGCTGCAACGATACGGTGGTGGAAGGACTGACCGCTATGGGCTATGAAGTGGAAGCGTTGGAACGGTACACCCCGTTTCCCAACAGCCCCATAGAGCCGAGCATTGAAAATTTCAGCAGCACGGAGCGTTACGAGGAAGCCCGAAACCGTTACGAGCAGTTGTGGGCTGACTATATGGAGCAGGAAGAGGAAATCAACCGGAAATGCGAAACGGGGGAAATTACCGTCTATGCCAAAATCGGACAAAACGATATTTCCTATTGCTATGTGGAACATCACACCGAGCAGCCAAAGGACGGAAGCCCTGCCCCCGTACCCCTTACTCCCATACAGCAGTTGGAGAAGAAAGACGAACGCAACAGGGAGATTGCGCACGAACGGACGGTGGAAGATACCAAGAAACAGATTTTGGAAGCGGACATCACAGGCGGAAAGTTCGGAGCGGACGAGGAAGCCATGCTTTACTTCTTCCTGCTGTCCTCCCTGCGCATGGAACATTTTGCAGCCGTAGGCATTGCGGAGGAAGGGAAAAGCTACCTCACGGAAGAGGACAGGATGAACATAGTAGCCAATCTTACCACAAGGAGAAAGACCATTATCCGAAGGGATTATCTTGTGGCGAACTTCAAAGGCGCATACGGCAACAATGCCGTTTCTTCCCTCTTGCTGGACTTCGCACGGAAGCACATGCCCGAAGAACTGGCAAGCATTGAAAGGGAGTATAACGAAGTGTACGAGAAACGACACCAGCGCATCGAGGAAAAGAAAGCCATCCTCTTGGTACAGGAAAAAGCGAAGCAGCGCAACATGGAACAGCCCGAAGGCATTGCAGCCTGAACGGTAGCGACAAGGGAGCGGCAGCCATAACGCGCTCCCTCTGTATCATCGCAGGAAAGTCGGGACAGGCGGCGGTCTGTTCCGGCTTATTTTGTTTTGTTCCCACCGTAGCCGATTGACCTGTCGGACTTTCGGGCGACTTCTCTCTTTCATGAGCGTGGCGAAAAAGATAGAAGCAGAGAAACCGACTGGCTGAAAGGATTTTCCGACCAAGTTCCACACTCATGTTTTTGCAAATTTATGGGGTAAAACGGACAAAAGGCAAGGCTGAACCTTGCAGGTTTTGCGGACAATCTCCACACCTCAGCCATGCTTCGGGTAGTATTCTCCGCAAAAGCCTTGCATGAAGTCCGTTCTTTCCCCATGCCCCAAAGCAAAAAATAAATGTTTCACTTTTAATTTTTTGCGATATGAATTCACTGTCTTTCCCTCAAATTACCGTAAGTTATAAGGATGCGGACGCATCCGAAAGGATTAAAATCCGTTCTTCTGAAGAGTCTTATGAAGTTTTGAAGACCGTATATGAAGACTGTATGCAGCATCACGAAGAATGCTGGGCGATGTATCTGAACCAAGCCAACAAGGTACTGGGCGTTTCCTGCATTTCAAAGAACGGGATAAACTGCACTATCGTGGACATACGGATTATTCTCCAGACAGCCCTTGTTTCCCATGCTTCGGGGATTGTCCTCTCGCATAACCATCCTTCCGGCTCTACGGTGGCGAGCCAGCAGGACAACAGGCTGACAAGCAGGCTGAAAATGGCTTGCGAGGCTATTGACATCCGGCTTTTAGACCATATCATACTGACAGAGGACGGCTATCTCAGCTATGCTGACGAGGGGATGCTTTAAGCACCCCCTTTTTTACTCGCCATACATTCACGGACTTCTTTCTTTCATGAGCGGTGGCGGAAAAGAAAAGAAGCAAAAGAAACCGGCTGGCTGACGAGACGGTCTGTATTTACAGCCTTGCCAGTATTGTTTCCGCAGGCACAGCCATTCTTGAAAGGGCGAACAGTTTCTTGCCCAAGTCCTTCAGCGATGCCCCAATATGGTAAACCGTATTGTCTATCAACAGGAAACGGTCATGCGATTGGGTATAGATACGGACTTCTATCGGAGGATATTGGGCGTTGTGACGTTCAAGGTCAAGCCGCAGTTGTCTGGTAATCCGGTTGGTATAGACGGTTGCGGTCACATCCGCCGTCCGCTTGTCCAGCAAGACAAGCACCGACTCGTCCACATAGTTGTCTATCAGGACGATGCTTTGACGCGCGGACTTTACCAGTTCCGAGGCGAAAGCGTAGGCGTCGAATATCTGTCCTTCAAAGAATATGCCCTCTGCCGGAGGCAGCGAGGTTCGCACGAAAAAGTCCATCTTCTGGTCTATCCGGTTCAGCCTTTGCTCGTGAGCCATCAGCCTGTTGTCCACCCGCTGTTCCATGTCGGTCAGCCGCTGGTTGATGGAATATCCTTTAAGCAGGTATTCCTTCAACACCTTGTTCGCCCATTGCCTGAACCGTGTCCCCCTTTGGCTTTTGACCCTGTATCCTACTGAAATGATAACGTCAAGGCTGTAAACCTTGACCGGTTTGTCGGAGTTTGCAATGTGCAAAAAATGCACATTGCCTTTTTCTTCCAGTTCCTTTTCCTTGAATACGTTATTGATATGTTTGGTAATGACCGTTCGTTCACGCTGAAAAAGTTCCGTTATCTGTTGTTGTGTCAGCCATACCGTTTCATCTTCCAGACGAACTTCCAGCTTGATCGTTTCGTCCGGCTGATACAGTATGATTTCGCTTTTTTCCTGCATACTGTCGTCTTTTAAGATAGTAACCATTGTTTGCTTGCAAATCCGCTTGCGGCGGCATACGTTCCCCAAAGGGACATCCGCCACCGCAAGCGGACAGGGTCAGACGTCCACCGACAAGACACACAGCCATTTGCCGCTTTCCTTGTCTTTCGTCCAGCCTCTCGCCCGGACACGGCACATATTCCCGTCCTCCAGCCGTTGCAAGAGATTGTCCGCATCCTCGCACCCGGTTTCCTCCAGCAGCCTCCTGTCGGCATCCGAAAGCAAAGGCAGGATATTGATATACTCCTGCACCGTCGGGTATCTCGGCAGTTCATGGGGAACGTCCACCTCCACGTTGTACGGATGGAAGCGGAAACGCAGCTTTTCGCCCCTTTCACAACACCATTCATCGAACGGGTTGGTACTTTCCATCAGTTCGGCTATCTTCCCGGCTATCTCTTTCTCCGACTTGTTCCGGCTCATCCACGGGATTTCCAAAGTCAGCACGCAATACTGTTCGCCTGTATCCTCAAAGAAATAGAAACTCCGCTCCGATATTTCCAGCAATCCGTCCGTAACAGTCTGGCAGGCGTTTTTCTTCCTGCCTCTCAAATCCCATACTTCATGGGCATGTATGGCTTCCAGCATCTTCCGACCTTCTTCCGATAATATCCCTTCCAGCCAAAGGGTGTCCCCTTTGACCGGCAATACATATTCCGGCTTCCATATCAATGGAATGGACGGGCTTATCCCGGCAATGCTTGCGAACACTTTCATATTTCCTCCTTTTCCGTATCGTTGTCATTGTTGAAGTCAAAGCTCATTTCCACGCTCTGTGTCCCGTCCTCGATCCAGATTGTCAGGCTGCTCTGCTCGTCTGAGTGGGAGGTGTAATAAAGCCGGAACACGTCTTGGGTAAGCGGGTAGCGGTCGTTGGGCAGCAATGCCGTTCCGTCCTCCATCGTCAATGTGCCTTCCCCGTCGAAGAGGAACCAGCGTATCGTGTAGCGGGCATCCTCCCACAGACCGTCACGTTTCAGTTCACACCGTATCTCCGCTGTTTCATTCATTTTCAACGCCTTCGGGATAGGCATCGTTTCCACCGTGAACGGGTACACCGTCCGAACATCCAGCCCGTCATTACAGGCACTTGCCAGTACAAGGGCGGCAACGATGTAGCAGCCCATGAGTATTTTGTAAATCAAGTTCTTCATATTGCTTTGTCATTTAAAGGTTTACCGAATCATAAAACGCACACCCGCGCCTACCTGTGTATGGAACCTGCCGCAATCCCCGCCGAACAAGACCCGCTGCCTTCCGGTAAGCAGCAGAACTACCCTGTCCGTCAGATAGGCGGAAAGTTCCAGCGTCAGCGCGCCGCCATAGATGAAGTTGTCCCCGTCCAGCAGCAGCCCGCCATCCGGCATCCTCTTCTCTCCCCAGTTTGCCGTTTCATATCCGGCAAGAGCCGACAGACCCAGTGCGGCAAAGAACGTCTTCTTCCTGTCCGAAAGGAAATTCAGATAATAGCCGCCTTCTCCAGTCAGTTGGCTTACCGGATAAAGCGCACCCCTGTAATCATGGCGTTTTTCCAGATATTCCGCGCCGAAAACCCAGTGGTGGGCGTTCTTGGCATAGGTAAGCACCGATATTCCGGCGTGGTAGCCGAAACCGTCGCCGTTCCTCCATCTCATGTTGTCCGACAGACCGCCGGTCAGTTGGATGCCCCGCATCCCCGGTAGGCATCTTTGCGCGTATATGCTGCCGGATGGCAGACACAGCGCAATGAGCATCAAAAATAGGAAAATCCGTTTCATACCGATGGCTTTATTTGATTTTCAGTTCGTCAATCACTTTTGCCGCCACAAGGTCGGCATTCTCCACCCGGATGGTCTGGTTGCGTCCTCCGTTCTTCTCGAAGAGTTCAATCAGCAGCACCTTGTCGTCCGGTATGGTAAACTGCGGAAGGACATAGACGGTGCGTACCCTGCTTTTTCCCTCCGTCACCAGTTCCTCATTGTAGCTGCGTACCGCATCAACCACCCTTTCCTGTATGGCTGTACGCTTCGGAACTTTCTTGTCCACAATCTTGAACCGGATGAAGTCCGTATTGAATGCCACGTTCGATTTGTTGATGGTTTCCGTGTGGAAGTAAAACAGCCCGTTATGCGCATGGATGGATTTCAGAAGGAACTGTACCCCGAAACGCTTGCATCCCAGATGGCGTACTTCCCGCCTGTTCTCCTTATGGATACTTTGCATGATGAGCTTTACCAGCAACGGGCTTTCGTTGCCTAGTTCCCGAAAGTGGATATTCATCCGGGTATGGGAATAATCCGATGTGTCCCCGTTCTCCAAGAAGTCCTTCATTTCAATGTTCAGCATTTCCGGCTCACGGGCATACCGAGCGTTAAAACTGTAAAAGCTGCCATCCTCGCAAATCACGGAGAAGTTCGTTTCGCCCGGAAAGCCTTCGGTGGTGGCTTTTACCCTGATCACGTTCTCCGCACCGTCCGCCTTTCCTGCGATGATCCGGTTGCTTCCCAAGTCCACATACCTTACCGCCGAAGGAAAGATGATATGCACGGTTTTGGCGAATGTCACCTGTACGCCGTAAGGCGTCACCATCTGGCGGTAAGGAAGTTTCTGCGTTATGCCTTGATACAGGTCGTTCCCGGCTGCATGCCGTACCGTATCGTTTGTTTGTGCGTTCACACCCAGTGCCATGCCCAGCAAAAGGGCTGTCATTCCGATAATTTTTTTCATTGTCCTTTGTTTTTATTGTTCATGAATCGTTCTGTTATTGTTCCTTGGCATACAGCATCAGCCTGTACCCGGCTTTCAGATGCACCTTTACCGTGCGGAACTTCTTGGCGAGATACTGGCTTCCGCCCTGCATCAAGCCACGGGTAATGTCCATTGCCACCTGTTGCCCGGCACTTTGCGCGAACGAGATGCTTGTGCCCAATCCGCTGCCGATATTCGCCATCGCCTCTTTTGCCGCCTCCTGTTCCAGTGACGAGGGCACGGACAAGCCCTTGATGCCGTCGCTGTCATATACAGCCAGTTCCACCGGCAGGAGGTTGCCCCGGTATTCAATGGAGGAAACGGTTATGTCCAGCCGTTCCCCCTGCACCCTTCCCGTGCCGGACACGACCGTATTCTGCGGGATGACAAGGTTTCCGGCTTGCAGCGGCTCCAACAGCCGGAGCTTTACCGTCTGTCCGTCCATGATGGTCTGATCCGTGTGGATGCACGCCCGGATGGTGTTCTTGCCGATGGCATAGCCGCTGCCCACAGCCGTATTGAACCCGTAGTTGCGTGGCTGGCTGTACAGGCTCATAAACTCCTCGTCGCTCATGGGCGGCTGCAACCCTGATACGGTCTGTTCTCTTGCGGCTTGTACGGCAAGCGGTTTCCTACCCGGTGCATTCCCGGAGGGGTGGATGGAGGTCGGCGTTCCCTGTCCGTTCTGCGGATTGTTCATGTACTTGGCTGCCAGTTCGTAGCTTTTTTCCATAAGAGCCACCTGTTCGTCCAGCGTGCCTCCGTCCTGCTGTCTTTCCTCCAGCCGCTTTGTCAGTTCCTCTACCTGCCGTTTCAGTTCCTCTTTTTCGGCATCCTGTCCGGGTGTTTCATAAAACGAGCCGAGTTGCCGGTTGATGTCCCGGTATGCCACAGCCGACGAGCGGGTATTGCTCCGGGAAACGGGATGTTCCGGCTCCGTTTCGGATAGTTCCAGTTCCACATCCGGCGCCTTGTCTTCCGTATCCGAAAAGGCGAAATCCTGCAAAGAGCGGACTTTTTCGCTCTGCCGTTTTTCCATCTGCGCCAGTTCGTATGCCTTCCGCTTGTCACCGATGATGTTCCCGTTCTCCGGCATCGGTATGTCGGCATTGAACGCGCCCACCGTTTCCTGTTCCCCGTCCTTTTTCTCCGACGGGGCGAATATGAGCCACATCGAGCCGAGAAACAGCAGTCCCATGAGCGGGTACACCAACAGCTTTTTCCGCATCTGCAACTCTTTCGGGGTGAGTTCCCGTCGTGGCTTGTGCTCTTTTCCGCCTTTTTGCTCCTGACCGTCTGACGGTTGGGACGGGGAGGCTGCGGAATTGTTGCCGGCTGTTGCAGCCGGCATTTCTGTCCCTTGTTTCTTCTCTTCCATATATTACTCTTGATTAAAAGGATTGATGATGCTGTCGTTTCTCATTCTCAGCCTCTGTACACGTTCAATCTCAAACTGTTTCCCGTCCTGCCTGCCGATGTGGTAGATGGATGAAACGGTCATATAGACCGACAGTCCGGCGAACAGCAGAAGGAGCGTCACAATAATGATTACACGCATGTCCGGGCTGATGCGTCCGCACAGGTTGCGTAGCCTGCCGCTGATCCAGTCCTGCGCTTTTCCGATGATACTTCCCATAATGCTATCGTTTGATGGTCTGCAAATCCCTGTTTTCCATGATTTCAAATCCCTCAATGATGAATCCCTGCGGATTGTTGTCGCTCCTGACCGCATCCAGCAGGCGGCAACGGGTCACAAGGCTGCGTTCCGTCACCGAGCTTTCACGCAGGATAATCTGCCGGGCATAGGTGCTTACTGAATAGGGATAGTGCTCGAAATCGCACCGGATGCTGTCTATCTCTACCAGTTGGTTGATGTTTCCGGAAATTATCCGGTTGTAGTACCCCTTTTCCGACAGGTCTTTATAGTAGGAAAAGGCACTCTTGTCCGCCAGCATGAGCGAGCGCCTGATATTCCCCTCGATGGCTGACTTGTCCGGCGAGAGGGTGAAAAACAGTTCGTGGAAACGGCGCACGTGTTCCCTTGCTTCCACGGGGCGGTTCTGCTCCGCATCTTGCGAGAGTGCCAGCATCAGGCTCTTGCCTTGGTCAAGCACGTAGATTTTCTCCCGCTGCTTTTCGGCGAAACGGAAGGAGTTCCATACGGCAAAGCCGGTCACCACGGCACAAAGGCAGATGAACACCAGCGAGAACAGCCGTATCTGCCGGAAGCTCGTTTCTATATTCTTCAATGACTTGAATTCCATTGCTTTTTAAGTTTGTCTGTAAATTGTTGTTCCCGGCGGATGACCCGGTGGCTCCCGACTATCGCATAAGGAAGCCACGGAATCAAACCGCCTTTTTTCATTTTATTAGTTTCCCGGCTACATTGCCCACCGCTGCGCCTGCTCCTGCCGCCGCGACATTGCCCAGTTTCGTTGCCGTCTGGTTCATTGCACGGTTGGCGTGGCTCACGCCGCCCGCCATGATAATCCAGTTCGCCACGGTCGGGATGGTGAAGTAACCGAAGATGCCGATAATAAGGAAGATGATATATACCGTATTGCTACTGTCCGGGATGAAGTTCGGGTCGCTCATCGCCTCGATGTCCTTGGTAAGCATCAGCACCTGTATGCGTGCCAGCACCGAACTGAACAGGTCGGAAACGGGCAGCCACATATATACGGAAATATATCGGGTAATCCATTGCGTGAGCGTGCTTTGGAAGCCTTCATACACGGAAATCGCAAAGGCTATGGGTCCGAGTATGGACAGCACGATGAGAAAGAAAGTCCTTATGGTGTCTATCACCAGTGCCGCCGACTGGAACAGCAGCTCCAGCAATTCCTGAAACCACAGCCGGATGGAGCGTTTCATGTTGTATTCCGCCCGGTCGATATACATGCCCGCCATCGTGACCAGATCCTTCGGTGTCCAGCCCAGTTCGTCCAGCCGCTTGTCAAAATCCTCGTTGCTCGCCAAGTACGCCTTTTCGGGATTGCGCCGGAACGCCTCGCGCTCCAGTTTTTCTTTCTGTTCCCGGTACTGGGTCATGTCGAAGGTCTGCGTTTCCAACATCCCGTGGCATCCTTTCACAACCGGAGAGAGCACCGTGTTGATGGTTCCCAGCACGAACGTCGGAAAGAACAGGATGCACAGCCCGATGGCGAACGGTCTTAAAAGCGGATATACGTCTATCGGCTCCGCCCGTGCGAGTGCCTGCCACACCTTGGCGGCAATATAGAACAGCGCACCCAGACCGGCTATCCCTTTGGCGACACCCGTCAGATTGGAACACAGCGGCATCATTTCCTGATAGAGCGTTTGCAGTATCTGATGCAGGTTGGTAAAGTCTATCGCTAATAACATAGTCTGATGATTGATTATATTAATATATGTACGTGTACATTATATATAGGAAAACTTACCAGTAGCGTTCCTCCGCCGAGCCGTACAGGGCAATCACCCTGTCCGTGTCATTGGTTTTCTTCGCCCGGAGGTAGCTTACCGAAATGTTCTTGTTCGTGTAATACTGCACGAGATTGCGGTATTCCAACAGGCGGTTATAGCTCCGGTCGATGATTGCCAGCCGTTCGGCATCCGACAGTGACATGCCTGTAATGTTCACCACATTCTTCAGGTCTTGCAGCACGTCCGCGCTTTCATCCAGCAGACGGGCGTAACCGTGGGATATGGTTTCCAGTTCGTCCGCCGTGTAGTTCGTATCGCCAAGCATACGTTGGTAGTTGCGGACGTATATTTCGGAAATGTCCGCCACCAGTTCAATGCTCTTTTTTACCTTCACGCCGCCTTTGACCACATCATGCACCGATTTGAGCGCATCGTAGTATTTCCGTCCCTGCTCGAAAATCTTTACCGTTTCATTGAAGTTGTCGAGCGTGTTCTTCGCCGTGGTGGAGGTCTGCACAATCTGTTTCGTGGTGTTGATGATGCCCTGAGCCAGATTGCCGGGATCGCTGACCACCCACTGTGCCGATGCCTTGCCGGTGAAGCAGAGGCACACAGCCATACAAAAGATGATTCGTTTCATGGTCTGTTGTTTTTAATGTGATTCATTCGTTTATATTCTCCGCCGGGCGACAGGTGGATCTGGTCTGTTTCCTTGTCATAGTCCATCATCACGGCAAAGCCGGTTTCAATGAACAGCACGCCTTCTGTTTCCCTGACGAGATAGGTTTCTTTACGGGGAGTACCGCCCGTCCGCTTCTGCGTGACGGTCACACGGTATTGTCCGTTCTCTTCCCAAAGGGTAAAGGGAGGCTTGCCGCCCGTGCTTACCCATTCGCCGCACATCTTTTCCAGCCGGTCTGCGTTCGTTTCCCGACAGGACATGGACACAGCCAACGCTACCGTTACAGCCGATAGCAGCAGTATTAGTTTCAATCGTTTCATTTTTTTTAGTTTTTAGGATTACTGATTTTTGCCGTTTATACGTTTAACCGTTTAGCCGTTCATACGTTTGGTCGCTTGGTTGTCCATACGTCCGGCTGTTTGGCAGACCGGATGTTTTGTCAGACGTCCAGCCAGCCGAACGGACATCCGTACACCGGCGGTTCGTTACTTGTATTTCGTTTCAGCCAGCCGTTTGATAGCCAGTTCCAGATTGCCGCCCAGTTCCTCCGCCAGCTTGAATACTTCGGTCTTCTCGCTTTCCTCCGTGGTATAGGTCAGGTACTCGCAGGGCGATACTTCGGTAGCATATACCGCCGAATGCGTACCGCCCAATCCGATCCACACTTCCTTGTACTTCCTTCCGGGATGGTTGGCAAGGTTGATGGAGAGAATCTGCGCACGTTCCTTGTCCGTCAGCCCGAGCAGGTTCTGTATGCCGTCAAACTTGTTCATGTACTTTCTCTGGTCAAGCAGAATCTTGCAGTCCGAGTTGTTGATGATGGCTTCCTTGACAATCGGGGAGGAAATGATGTCGTCCACCTCCTGCGTAACCACCACGGCTTCTCCGTAATACTTGCGGACGGTTTTGTAGAGATACTTCAGATATTCACTCATGCTGGGAGAGGACAGGGCTTTCCAAGCCTCTTCGCATATCAGCATCTTGCGTATGCCCTTCAAACGCCGCATCTTGTTGATGAAGGCTTCCATGATGATGATGGTCACTACCGGGAACAGTTCGGCATTATCCTTCACGGCATCAATTTCAAAGACGATGAACCGCTTGTTCAGAAGGTCTATGTTCTCTTCCGAGTTCAGCAGGAAATCAAAGCGACCTCCCCGGTAGTATTGCCGGAGCGTGGTCAGGAAATTGTCGATGTTGAAATCTTCCCGGCTGACCTTGATGTCGCGTGTTTCCAGTTCCTCCCGGTAATCCTCCATCATGTATTCGTAGAAGGTGTTGAACGAGGGCACGATGCTCCGGTCTTGCTGTATCTTGCGGATGTATGCCGATACCGCGCTGCCCAGTTCCCCGCTTTCCGTCTTGGAAATCCTGTCATCCTCGCTTTTCCAGAGCGTCAGCAGCAGGGTCTTGATGCTGTCCTTCTTCTCCACGTCAAAACGGTAGTCGTCCGTATAGAAGGGATTGAAACTGATGGGCTTCTCTTCCGTGTAGGTATAATAGACCCCGTCCCCGCCCTTGGTCTTGCTGCGTATCAGTTCGCACAGACCCTGATAGGAGTTTCCCGTATCCACAAGCACGATATGGCAGCCCTGTTCGTAATATTGCCGCACCAGATGGTTCATGAAGAATGACTTTCCGCTGCCCGAAGGACCCAGCACGAACTTGTTTCGGTTGGTGATGATGCCTTTTTTCATCGGCAAGTCCGATATGTCAAGGTGCAGCGGCTTGCCCGTCACCCTGTCCACCATCTTGATGCCGAACGGCGAGGGCGAACTCCTGTAATTGGTTTCTTCCGGGAAGAAGCAGAGTGCCTGCGGAATGAAGGTATAGAAACTCTCCTCGAAGGGGAAGTCCCCTTCGCCGCCCGGTATCGCCGCCCAGAACAAGGTCGGCACGTCCACCGTGTTATGGCGCGGCTTGCATTCCATCTGTGCCAACTGGCTGCCTACATCGTTCTTGACATGTTTCAGCTTCTCGCGGTCGTCGCTCCATGCCATCACGTTGCAATGGCAACGCACAGAAACCAGTCCCTTGCTGTGCGCCTCGTTCAGATATTCCTCCACCCATTCCCGGTTGATCTGGTTGCTACGGCTGTACCGGGAGAGTGACTGCATGTTACGGGCTGTCTGTTCAAAATGTTTCAGGTTCTCTGCATGGTCATCGAGGAAGATGTACTGGTTTACGATATGGTTGCACGTCAGCAATACACCGATGGGGGCTGCAAAGGAGAGCCTGCAATCGCTCCGGTCGGTGGACAGCCGCTCATAACGGCTGTCCGTTCCTACCTTGCCCGGCAGGTCTTCCGTGTCTGAAAGGGTATGCAGGCACAGGATGTCGTCACCGATGCGCATTTCCTCCGGGTACAGCCCGATGTCTTTCAGCACGGTGGTATCGCTTTGGGAAAGGGAGAAATATTTCTCCACGATGCCCGCCGATGTTTCCGTGCCGGTAATCTCGTCGGCGCTTAGCCGGGTAAGGGCGACCAGTCCGCTGTCATTCATGATGCGCTCGAACTGCCCCACCGATTCAAGGAATTTCGTCACCGATTCCTTGTCCTCTATCTCTTTCGGGACAAGCCTGCCCCGGCACAGGGTGTTGAAGTTGCTTTGCTGGCGGCTGCGCGCCTTCGTGGTCTTGGTCAGAAAGAGATAGCAGGTGTGGTTCATGTACGGGCGTTCGTTGAAATGAAGCTCGAAACTCCGGCTGAGAAAGCTCAAATCCTCCTTTTCCGTGTCCGGCTCGTATTTCTCCTCAATGAAGAAGTCCTGTTTGTGCACGATGGAGTAATCCGGCAATACCTTGATTGCCTTGTGCCATGCCGAATGGATGGCTTCATACTCCGCGCTCGTCACGGTGAACAGTTCGGGCAGTTCCACCCGGAAAGCCACCGTCACGTCCGCTTCCTTGCTCACGATGCAGCCGTTCTCCACGGCAAGCAGTGGGAACTTGCTTTCAAGCGTAGCCGCTTTCAATATATTTCTCATGCTTGTTTCTTTTTAACGTGTCGGAACAGTCGGGGTATTTTCAGGCGGTTCAGGATGAATCTCGGATGCTGCCTTTTTGCCGCCGCCTTCATCATGCCGTGTGCGCCGTATCTGGCGTTCAGCCGGAAGGTAAGCCACACCAGCAGCGTGGCTGCACCCGCTCCGAAACCGATACAGACCCATTGGTTCACGCCTGCCATATACAGGATGACGAACACCACGAACACGGCAAGAAGTCCTCCGGCAAAGATGAAAAGATACTGGCTTTCAAGCCCCTTGAACTCCACGTTCCGCCCGATGCCCCGGTTGATTTCAAAGTTCATGGTTCATTCGTTTACAGGAAGAATGAACGTAATATTGTCGCGGCTACTATCAGGAAGATACACGCCCCGAACCAACTGGCAGCGGTCTTTGACGTGTCCGGGTCGCCTGAACTGAATTTGCCATAGACCTTTACGCCGCCGATCAAGCCCACCACCGCGCCGATGGCATAAATCAGTTTCGTGCCCGGATCGAAATACGAGGTTACCATTTGGGTGGCTTCCGTGATTCCGGCTTGTCCGTTGCCTTGCGCCATCGCGTTTGCCGCCATGACTATCACGGCAGCCATCAGATAAATCTTTTTCCTTGTCATTGCTCTTTTGTTTTTAGGATTATTAAATGGATTTATTCATAAGTTCGGCGACACGTTGCCGCGCCCCCTCGAACTCGTTCAGCATTGTTTCATAGATGTCCGACCCCATCACGGCGGGCAGGACTTCGAGTGCCTGCCGCCGTGTCTGCTCGTCCGGCTTGTCCGTTGTCAGGACAAGATGCACTTTCTGCAAGTCTTCGAACGTGTAGCCGGTGGCGAAGTCGGGATTGCCGTCCGGGTAATACGCGCCCAGTTCTTCCTCCTCTTCCATGTCTTCGGGAGCAGGGACGTATCCGTCCTCCGTTTCCTCTTCATCGTCTATCTCGATGTCGGAATAGTCCGCATCTTCATCGGGTGCGGCATCGCTTTCCGGCTTGCCGCCATCGTCCTTTTCTTGGTGTCCTTCCGGTTCATGCGTCTTTTCGAGCCGGTAGGTGCTTTTTCCGACAATCATGCAGGGGGATTCGGGCATCTCTTCCGCATCCTTTCCTTCGCTTGCCTTGTCTTCCGGTCTGCTCTGAAAACTGCCCGGTTTTGGGCGGTAATACCATAACACGGCGATGTAATAGACCGTCAGAATGATAAGTATTATTTTCCACCACATGGGTATGCCTCCTTTCAGAACAGATTTCCTATTTTCCCGTTGTATGCCGCCTCAATATCTTCCCGGAACTGCTCAAAGTGCTGCGCCAGCACGTTGTCGATGTAGGCGGATATGGAAACTTTGCCGCCTGTCAGCAAGACTGAAATCTTGGCGATGCGTTCGTGGTACTCCCGGCGCACATATACGGGCTTGCCGTACCGTGCCGGTACATCCATCCCTTTGAGGAAACTTGCCTCGTAGTCCGCAGACTGTTTCCCTTTCCGGCGTCTGTTGTCGGTATTCTCTTTGGTTGTGGCTTGCCGGGCTGTATCTTTCGGGGCGGCTTCCTCTTCCGCATCGTTGTCCTGCCCGGTTTCACCTGCCATCATGCGCATCAGCAGTTCCTCGTCGATGGGCTTGTCAGCCGTTTTCTTCTTCCTGTTTTCCATAGGCGGGCAATTTGAGGGTGGAAATGATTTCAGCGGAGAGTTCGGGGATATGGCTGCCTGCCATCATGCGCCTGTCGGGAGCGAACAGGGTGGAACGGAACACGGCACGGTTTTCCTCGTCCACTTCCTTGCGGAAGCGTTTCGTGTCGGGAATCTTGGTCGATAGCATCAGCAAGCCCATTTCGGTGATTACCTTCTCATAGCGTCCGTAGAGTTCGTTCCTTTCCCGTCTGTCCACTTGGTTCCAGAACAGGTGGATGCCTTTCAAACGGCTGCTTTCCCTGCCGAGCATCATGCGTTTCAGCACGTCAAGGAAGGCGAGCGTGCTTTCAAGCACCGCTTGGTCGGCGCTCACCGGAGCGAAAATGTAGTCCATCTGTGCGATGGTGCGCAGGATGCCCGTGGAGTTTACCGTACCGGGCAGGTCGAAGAAGATCAAATCATAACTGCCGTTTTCCGACAGTTCACCGGCAAGGTCGGGAGCCTGTTCCACCCGGCATTTGTGTACGGGATAGGCGGCGTGTCCCGGCTGTCCCATCCGTTCGTATGCCATCCGTTTCAGGTACTCGTTCCTCACCACAGTCCGGCTGTCCCGTTGGCGCATCTCATACAGGCTGTATTGTGGAAAATCACAGTCGATGACCGCCAAAGGTACACCGCAGGTGTAGTGCAGATAGCTTGCCACCAGCACCGTGATGGATGTCTTTCCACTGCCTCCTTTCTGGGTGGCGAAAGCCACATGCAAAGGTTGTCTGTCCATATTGTCACTTGTTTAATCCGTTTGTCGGTTGTCCGTCCGGATAGTTGGTTGGCGGAAGATACGGCTGGCTGTCCATGCGTTTAGCCGGACATCTGTTTGGTCAGCCGGTAATTCCCTTGTCCGCACATCCGTTTTTCCACCCAGTCGGGCAACCGTTTTTTTTGTTCTCTTGCCACAAAGGAAAAATAAATTATTAATAGTTTATATCATTGATTTACAGCGTGTCGTGTATTGTCTTTCCATCCGTAGATTTGTCGTGTTTGCGGATAATGACCGGTTGGGAAAAGGAATGTTACTTTGCAGAATCAAACTTTAAGGACATGAAAACAGAACAGATGAACAGTGACCGGACGGGGTGTCCTGTCACCTCACTACAGGCAAGGGCATCCCCAATCTGTCCGTCAGGACGGATTTTAATTTCACCCGAAATTAGCAAGTTGTGTGCTGCGGCACTCGCTCCGCTTTCCGTGCCTCACCACCTCCTTGCCCCCTGTGGGCTGCATCCTCCGAAGTCGGATTCCCGCAGGCAGGGGGAGAGCCATCGGCTGATGGCGTTTTTTTAAGTCGTATCATTAAAATTTTGAATTATGGAAGAACAGAAGAAGTATGCGGGCAACCACGGTCGGAAGCCCAAGCCCCAAAAGATGCGGAACCGTTACGTGTTCCGGCTGGATGATGAGGACAACGCCCGTTTTCTCGCCCTGTTTGATGAATCGGGCAAGGCAACCAAGGCGGAATTTATCGTTTCCGTCCTGTTCGGAAAGGAGATCAAGGTGGTGAAACTTGACAAGGGGACGCAGGATTTCTACATGCGGCTGACCACCTTCCACTCCCAGTTCCGCAGCATCGGCGTGAATTACAACCAATGTGTACGTGCGCTCAAATCCAACTTTTCGGAAAAGAAAGCCCTTGCGTTCCTGTACAGGCTGGAACGGCACACGGTGGAACTGGTGGAGTTGAGCAAACGGATTGTAGCCCTTGCCGAAGAGTTCAGGCAGAAATATCCCGTGCGATGATAGCCAAGATTTCACACGGAGGCAGCCTGTACGGTGTGCTCGCCTATAACCAGATGAAAGTGGACGGACGGCACGCCGACATCCTTTTCGGAAACCGCATCATTGAGCCGGTCGGCGGCGAAGCCTGTACCGTCGAGTTTCTGTCCCGTTCGTTCAGCGACTATCTGACCGCCAACCGCAAGACCGAAAAGCCTGTCCTGCACATCTCGCTCAATCCCGATCCGAAGGATATGCTGGATGACGGACAGTATATCGCCTTGGCGGAACAATACATGCAGCGCATGGGGTTCGGCGACCAGCCCTATGTGGTCTATCGCCACAACGACATCGGGCGGGAACATCTGCACATTGTTTCCGTCCGGGTGGATGAAACGGGACGTGCCATTTCCGACAGCTATGAGCATGAGCGTTCGATGAAGGTCTGCCGGGAATTGGAGCAGCAGTTCAACCTGACTCCGGCAACTGCAAAAGAGTGGAAAGAGGGCTTGCCACTCTCACCGGTCGATTACGGGAACGGCAACCTCAAAGGGCAGATGGCGGGAGTAATCCGACCGATAGCGCGTGAGTGGCATTTCCGCACACTCGGCGAGTACCGTGCCGTGCTCTCACTCTACGGCATTGCCGTGGACGAGGTGAAGGGCAGTTACGGCGACCGGGCATATCATGGCTTGTCCTATTCGGCGGTGGACAGGGACGGCAACAAGGTCGGCAAGCCGTTCAAGTCCGCCCTGTTCGGAAAGGAGGCGGGTATCGCCGCCTTGCAGAAACGGATGCAGGTGTCGGACGGGTGGTTCAGGAAACACAAGGACATGCCTGCTTCCCTCTTCGGCAGGATAGCCGCTGCCATGCGGGACACCGGACATGACCGGGCAGGTTTTGAGCGTGAGCTGGCACGGCAAGGCATCGGTGTAGTATTCCGGGAGAATGAAGCCGGGCGCATCTATGGCGTCACCTTCATCGACCATGCCGGAAAAAGCGTGTTCAACGGTTCCCGGTTGGGCAGGCAGTTTTCAGCCAACGTATTCAACGGGCTTTATGCCGACAGGTCGGACAACGGACTTTCGCCTGCCGATGAACGGACGCAGGTACATGCGCAGGAATGTATTCCGCCGCAGGAGGATAAAGAAAACAGGCAGGAACATGACATTCATCCTGTATCTGCCATCGAAAGCCTTACCACCGGACTTGCCCTGTTCGTCCCCGTACCGGGCGGCTCGCTCGACGACCGGCACGTGCCGCAGGAACGCAGGAGGAAGAAGAAACGGAAATACGGCAGGCAGCAATAATCAGACAAACGAAGTTACATTTTAATATCCGAAATAATATGCAAAACGAAGACGATTTGCGTGGACTTGCCAAAGTCATGGAGTTTATGCGTGCAATCAGTATTTTATTTGTGGTAATCCATGTGTATTGGTTCTGTTACCAGTCCGTTCGCGAATGGGGCATCAGTATCGGCGTGGTCGATAGAATCCTGCTCGGTTTCCAGCGTACTGCCGGACTGTTCTCTTCCATCCTTTGGACAAAGCTCTTTGCCGTGCTGTTTCTGGCATTGTCCTGCCTTGGTACAAAAGGGGTGAAAGAGGAAAAAATCACATGGCGCAAGATTGTCCTGTGTGGCGTGCCCGGCTTGTTGCTGTTCTTTTTCAACGGGTGGCTCTTGGCATTGCCCCTGCCACCGGCAACCAATACCGCCCTCTATGCCGCTACTCTCACAGCCGGATATATCCTGATGCTCATGGCTGGTCTGTGGATGTCAAGGCTGCTCAAGACCAATCTGATGGAGGACGTGTTCAATGTGGAGAACGAGAGTTTCATGCAGGAAACCCGCCTGATGGAGAACGAGTACTCCGTCAATCTCCGCACCCGCTTCTGGTACAGGGGCAAGGCTTATGACGGATGGATCAATCTGGTCAATCCTTTCCGCGCGACGATGGTGCTCGGCACGCCCGGCAGCGGAAAGTCTTATGCGATTATCAACCAGTACATCAAACAGGTCATAGAAAAGGGATACTCGTTATTTCTGTACGACTTCAAATATCCCGACCTGTCCGAAATAGCCTACAACCATCTGCTTACCCATTTGGACAGCTACAAGGTGAAGCCCAAGTTCTATGTGATCAACTTCGACGATCCGAGAGGCAGCCACCGGTGCAACCCCATCCATCCCGACTTTATGACGGACATATCCGATGCCTACGAGAGTGCCTATACCATCATGCTCAACCTCAACCGGACTTGGGTGAGCAAGCAGGGCGATTTCTTCGTGGAATCTCCCATCATCCTGTTAGCCAGTATTATATGGTATTTGAAGATTTACAAGAACGGCAGATATTGCACATTTCCCCATGCCATCGAGTTCCTGAACCGCAAGTATGCCGATATATTCCCCATCCTTACCAGTTACCCGGAACTGGAGAACTATCTTTCTCCTTTCATGGACGCATGGGAGAGTTCGGCGGTCGAACAGTTGCAGGGACAGATAGCCAGTGCCAAAATCCCCCTTTCAAGGATGATTTCACCCTCGCTCTACTGGGTGATGTCCGCCGATGATTTCACGTTGGATATAAACAACCCCGAAGAGCCGAAAGTGCTGGTAGTGGGCAACAACCCCGACAGGCAGGGCATATACGGTGCGGCACTCGGATTGTATAACAGCCGTATCGTAAAGCTGATTAACAAGAAGAAGCGGTTGAAGTCCGCCATCGTCATTGACGAGCTTCCCACCATTTACATGCGGGGGCTGGACAACCTCATAGCCACGGCGCGGAGCAACAAGGTGGCGGTCATGCTCGGCTTTCAGGACTTTTCCCAACTGAAACGGGATTACGGTGACAAGGAAAGCACCGTGATTTGCAACACGGTGGGCAATGTGTTCAGCGGTCAGGTGGTTGCAGAAACAGCCAAGACGCTTTCCGAACGCTTCGGCAAGGTCTTGCAGAAACGGCAGAACATGACCATCAACCGGAACGAAACCTCCGTTTCCATCAACACCCAGATGGACAGCCTCATTCCGGCAAGCAAGATTTCAAACCTCACGCAAGGCATGTTCGTGGGGGCGGTCGCCGACAACTTTGACGAACGTATCGAGCAGAAGATCTTCCATGCGGAGATTGTGGTGGACAACGAGCAGGTAAAACGGGAAACGGCACGTTACCGGAAGATTCCGCAGATTATAGACTTCACGGACAAGGACGGAAACGATACCATGCAGCAGCAGATTGACGCAAACTATTACCGTATCAAGAACGAAGTCAAGCAGATTGTTGCCGATGAAATCGAGCGCATCAAGAATGACCCTGAACTGAAACATCTGATCAAGGGATAACAAAGGAGGGCATGACAAATCTACCGATGGAATGCCAAGTGGCGACACGCGATTTTTCATAGCGTTAAATGTCAGTCTGTTATGCCTATATTTACTCCGGTTTTCCATAAACCAAGCATAGTATTCATCAATTAAATTTTTAGATTATGGACGAACAACCCGACAGCAGCCAGCAGTTAATGGACATCCTGTTGGTCATGGACGAACAGAAAAAGACCATCCAAGCCGTCAGCGGCGTGAAGGATGGCGAGTTGCAGACGCAGAACCCGTTGGACGGCAACAACGACTTGTTGAAGTTGGACCGCCACGGCGACATGTTTACCAATTTCTTTACCAATCTTTGGAACCAGTTGAAAGACCCGACACGTTTCCACTTTTTCCGTGTGCCGGAGGAGGAGGTGCAAAAGGTAGCCGCGGACTTCCAGCAGACCGTACAGAATCCCACCCCGGAGGGAGAGGCACGCATGAAGCGGTACGAAGTGCAGCCGCCCGTGCAGGTGCAGGAACAACAGCAGCAGTCGGCAGCCGAAGCGCAGCAGACGCAGCAACCGGCGCAGGAACAGCAGAACCCGCAATACAAGTACAATGCGGAGGACATCGACTGGAACACGCTCGCATCGCTCGGCGTACAGCGCAAGCAGATTGAGGACAACGGCATGTTGGATCAGATGCTCCGTGGATTTCAGACCGACAAGACCGTAAGGGTACATTTCAACCTCGGCACGTTGTCGCACAGCAACGACAGCCAGTTGTCGCTGAAACCCAATCCCGATGGAAAGCTGAGCGTCGTCAGTCATGGTATTCTTGACCCCGACAAGGTACAGAAGCAGTTCTTCGGCTATGAACTGACAGACAAGGACACGCAGGCTATCAAGACCGTGGGCAATGTGGGGCATCCCGTTACCGTGACCAACCGGGCGGGAGAGGAAGTGCAAGCCCTTGTCAGCCGTAACCTGAAAACCAACGAACTGGCAGCCTATCCGATAGAGCGCATCAACATACCGCAGGAGAAGAACGGGCATACGTTTACCCCGGAGGAGGTAGCCAGACTGAAACAGGGAGAGGCGGTGGTATGCCGTTTCATTCCAAGAGGCAAAGAGGGGGATGAAACGAAGGAACTCAAACCATACGATGCACCCATACAGTTCAATGCCGCCAAAATGAAGCTCGAATTTCTGTTCGGGGAACGGGGAAAACCGGTGATGGAGGAATACCGGAAAACGCAAAAGGAAACCGCCAACCTCGAAGTGCCGAAGGTGTTCCGCAAACAGGAGCTTACCGAGAAGGCAAGGCTGGAGCTTGAAGGTGGCGGTACGGTCAAGGTTACCGGACTGGTCGATAAGAAGGGCAAGGCTTACCACGGTTATATCACATGGAAACCCGGAGAGAAGCCGAATTTCATGTTTCCCAAGGATTACAAGGATGCGCTGGAAGCGGGTCGTGTCAAGCCTGCCGTTGAGAACGAGGTGCAGGTGGCGGTCAATTCACAGGGCAAGACCACCGAAGCGACCAAGAACCTCAAGGAAGCCTTGCAGTCGGCACAGACCCAGCCGACCGGAGCACAGAAAGAGAAGCAGGAACAGAAAGAGGGACAGAAGCAGCAACAGGAGCAGAAGCCGGACAAGCCCAAGCGAGGTAGGGGCGTTCACCGCTGATGGACAGTCCCTTTTACATGGAACAGGTATTGCCCCGTCTTTATGGCGGGGTAATACCTTCAAAAAAATAAAAAAAATATATTCCAATATATTTTGCAGTTTAAGAGATAAGTTCTATATTTGCAACCAACAGAACCTGCCAAGCCTCTTAACAATGCTCAAATAGGCGGGTCGTTTTTTTATATATACCTATGAAACAGCCTTTTACCAAGACTTTTTATACTCCCGAACAACATATTGCCCTTTTAAAGAACAGAGGTTTAATTATTGCCGATGAGCCAAAAGCGGCAGATTACATCTATAATATCGGTTATTTCCGTTTGAGTGCCTATTTTTACCCGTTATTACAATTTCCGAAAGAACAGCACCGGTATAAGTCTGGTGCGACCTTTACACAGGCTTTGGATATGTACCGCTTCGACCGCAAACTGAGGCTGTTGTTGTTTAACGAAATAGAAAAGATTGAAGTTGCCGTCCGTAGCTGCATGACCAATACAGCCAGCGAGTATTTTAATGATTTGTTCTGGATGACTGACCCTGCCTATTTCTTCAACATGCAGCAATTCCAGTATGCGAAAGATACGGTGGATGCAGAATTGAAAAAGTCAAAAGAGGATTTTATACAGCATTTCCAGCTTGTCTATACGGACAGTTACCCTCCGGCATGGATGATTGCAGAGGTCTTGCCGTTGGGATTGCTTTGCAGGATTTATACCAACCTGAAAGACCATGCGGTAAAGAAGCGGATTGCCCAGCACTTTGGTTTGCAAGTTCCTGTATTCAGTTCGTGGATTATCATCTTAGCCGGTCTGAGAAACATGTGTTGTCACCATTGCCGGACATGGAACAGGGAGTTGGCGGTGATTACAACCGAGCCACGCAAGACCAAGTTCGGCTGGATTGATTCGGCACAGACTGACAAGCGCAGGATGTACTATCGCATCTGCATGGTGCGTTATTTTCTCTTTACGGTATCTCCCAACAACCGGTTCAAGGACAAATTGAAAGAATTGCTTGCTGCCTATCCGAATATCGACATTGCCGCAATGGGATTCCCTAAAAATTGGGAGAATGAGGATATATGGAAATAAAGCGTTCTATTTCCAACCCGTTTCATCCTGCCACAACCACGGCAGGATGATTTTTTATGTATGACAGCTATTTGCTGAATCTTGTTCGGATTATTCCCGCTTCCGACACTTCGGACTTTACAGCCCACCATTCCCCTTTATCCAGTCCGCAGGACAGGGCTTTTTCCCCGCCTCCCACTAACTTGGGCAAGGTGGTGACAATAATCTCATCGACCAGACTGTTGTCCAACAGGAACTTTCCGACTTCTTCACCATAAGCGATGATTTGCCCTTCACCGGTTGCGACCATTTCTTGAAGTTTGCCGATGGCATCTCCGGTTACAAGCGGGGTTTCACCGTTTTCCACAAGGCTCATTCCGCCTTGCGCCACGACAAAAGTGCTTTTGTTCGTGATCGGCCAGCCGAAATGGTTGGAATAAATACGCAGGTAGGTTTCTTCATCAATCAGCAGGCAGGAGGAAGCATCGACCGCCGAATCAAATGTCTTGTCCGCAGGAACGGGACAGCCGTCAATGGATTGGTACACATACAAGATAATCTGTTTCATATTCCTTGATTTTACCGGTTATGTCCGCCTAAGTAAAAAGAACAGCGTGAACTCACGCTATTCTGACACAGGGCACTGGTATACCGACAAATCAAATAGGCAAGCCCACGCCGTATAAGCATACAGCATGTGCATTGCGCCATTCGTCTGATTTGTCAAAAAATTACCAGTCTTTTGTGTCAGGACGTTTAGCGAACGTACAATATTTATATATCAAACCCGGTCTGTTCGACCGGACGTGAATCTTCTATGTCCAACCGCAAGAATGTCCTTTTGAAGTCTATTCCTGCAATTTTATTGCGAAGATAGGCAATTTCCACGAATTATAAAAAATAGTTCCGCTCAATCTTACGACCGGACGGAACTATTTTTTGACTCTCCGCCTCAAAACAATACAAGGATTGCAGCCTTATAATGGCTGTTTTTCATACTGTACCGTTCAAGTGTCATTCCTTCCTTTCTTCTTATGCCTGCGTTCTTCCACGGTGTCGAACTGATGGCGGATGAACCGGTGGACATCCTTTGCCCAATAGAACACCTTGCCGCTGATGGTAAAGTAAGGCAGCACCCCGACAGCCCGATACCGTTGCAGGGTGCGTATGCCCACTTTCAACAGCAGGCACAAATCTTGATTGTCCAGAATTTCCTCTCCGTCCAGCGTGCTGTTTTTCTTCGACAGGCGTTCAAGCATTTTGTCCGTATGGTCGAACCTTTCCATGATGCGCTCCATCCAGCACTCAAATTCGTCTTTGTCCATATACATAATAATCGCCCTCCTTTTCAATGATTTCTTTCTCGCGCATATAACGGATATAGCCTTTGGCTGTCCGTTCCTTGACTTCCAGCATTTCCTGTATCAGTTCACACAGTTCGATGTAGCCGTACCGTTCCTGCCGGGTAAAGGCTTCCCGTGCCATTTCCGCCAGTTCCTTCTCCTTGCGCTTTTCCTTTTCCGCCCTCGGTTTCTCTCCTACATAGACGGGCATACCCAGTTGCTTGTCCCACTTGAACTGCATCAGCGGAATATCCAGCGGGCTGCCGTCACGCACCTTCAGTGCCTTGACCACCGATATTTCCGGATTGTCGTCTTTCTCTATGGAGAGGATGGCAGCAGACTTGCGCTGCAACTCGCTGCCCAAGTGCCCACGCAGTTTTAAGCCGTTGGGAACGAAATGTACCACGGCGGTGATGCACGTGTGGTAGATACCGGCAAGGCGGTAGATTTCATCAATCAGCGCCACACTCTCCGCTTCATCGTTGGCGCAACGGATCAAGTCAGCCACACCGTCTATGACAACCAGATGGATGCCCCCGTGCAGGTAGTGGTACTTGTCCATGCTTTGGACAATGGCGGTCAATCGCTCATTTCTTGACATACCGGTCAGGCAATAGGCGTGCAAGAAATCGGGCATCCTGTCCTGTCCGGCTCTCCGAAGCAGGCGACCCACGTTCTTGTAAAGCTGCTGCTCGCTCTGTTCCGTGTCATACAACAGGACGGCACGCCTTTTGCGGTTTGGCTCTACCCATACGCCAAGCAGGTCGGTATCCGTTTCCTTTTCCTGAATCGCTCCGGCAATCAGGGCGGTGGTGTAGTTGCTTTTGCCTGTACCTTCCCCTCCTGTAATGCAGAGGATATTCTCTTCCGTGCCCAATGGAACTTCCCCGGCTGTAATGATGCTCACAGCCTGTTGGGGAGGACGGTCATAGTTTATTTCGCAGGATTTCAATACCGCCATCGTGTCGCTGTACATCGTGTCCAATATTTTTAAGAACTGTTTCATCAAATCTTCCCTTGTGTGTCCGGTACGGAAATAGTCGGTCACGTCCTTTTCCGTTTTCGTGCCGGGCAAGGGAAGCACTAACCGTTTTATGCCGAACTCCGCCAGTTGCCGGACTTGTTTCTCGGAACTTTCCAGTCCGGTCTTGTCCGTATCATAGAGCAATACGATATGTTTGAAGCGATAGACCAGTTTCCGAAGGGTCTTTGGTGGAATAAGCGAGGTTTCCGAATTGAAACAGATGGCGTGAAACCGGTGCGCCGCCAAGGTCAGCACGTCCTTTTCTCCGCCGGTAATAAACAGTAAATCGCCTTTCGAGGGCAGTTGTTCCAGTCCGAAACAATAGTTGTCCCCGGTATGACCGCCATATACAAACCTTATTTCGGACAGCGGACGATAGACCTTTACACCCCATTTGCCGATATACCCGTACATCGGCTCGATGGATGTGGAGGTAAACCCGAAGGCTTTTCCTTCTTTGGTTTCGCTCCGGTATTCAGCCAACGATGCCACACCGTAACATTTCAGAACCTCTTCCGTGATGCCTGATGCGTTCCAGTATGCCAGTTCATTTTCCGTGAACTGCTTCTCCTTTATCCGGTAAGGTCTGGGAACATATTCCTTGAACGCTTCTTCTGCCGTGTCTGTTTCTTCTTGTTCCTCTGTTGGTTTTGAAGAATACATGGGTGTATGATTGGATGGCTGTACGTTCATATCCGATGCACCGACACCCAAGCAAAGCTCCCTGTCTATGGTTTCCAATATCTCCACAAAGTCGGCTGCGTTCCGGCAGTCCAGCCCTTTCAACTTTGCTACAAGAAAAAAACAGTCGCCGGAATAGTCACCGTTACCGAAGTCTTTCATTTTGTATGTTCCGCTTCTCCGGTCATAGTACACGTTGCATGATGCCTTGCTGTCCTCATACAATGGATTCAGGAAGTTTCGTCCTACCCGCCATTTGACGGGCAAATAGTGCTTGAAAACGTCCAACCCGTTATTTGTTCTTGCCAGTATTTCTTCTTTTCTCAGCATGGATTTTATTTTTCAGTTCATGTAAAGGATGTGCCTGTATCATACGGTCAAGACGCATGGAGGGTGTTTCCACCATCCATTGCTCCCGGATGTTCTCTATTGCCTTGCGGGGATAGCGTATCTGTTTCTCAATCATGGAGTAAGGCAGGATGCCTTTTGTACGGTAGCGTTGTAGCGTACGCGGACTGATTTCCAAGGCTTCACACACTTCTTTGTTGGTCATCCATCTGGCATCCCGTTTCCGACCACCCAGTCTTTCCTGTTCCCGATATTGCCGTTCTTCTTCCTCCCTGCGTCGGGCTTCCTCTACATAAGCGGATATGTATTCCAGCTTTTGCATCAAGCGGGAGAACGCTTGACTTTCAATGGTTATAATTTCCATAAATCTCTTTGATTTTCAGTTTAGTGCAAAGTTCGGAAGTATTTGATTACCATATACAGAGGTCGGTACGACTATTTGAAAACTATTTCTTATGAATTGATTTTCAAACAAATAAATCAATCTATAACGTACGTGCAGCCAATGAAAAATATTGGCATACTCGGTATAATTCAGAAAACAAGAAAGATGGCATTATATCTGTTGGTATCCATATAAAAAGAAATGCCTGTCTTTCCATTTAACAAGAAAAACAGGCACTTTATCTGTTGATTAATAAAAAACTGGAGGATACCGACTTCTGTATTCAATATGCCAATGTATTGACAAACAAACGGCAGCTTTTATCATTTACTTGTTGTTCGGTATGGCACTAACTGTTCCTTTTTTTGCCTTTAGGGTCATCCCAACGGTTCATTCGCTTTAATAATGCAGACTTCATACTGTCCATAAACGGTGTTTTGTTGTTACGCAAACGCATTTCGCTGAATGTCCGGGACACGTTCTTATCCAGTTCGATATTGAATACTGTTTGGACGTATTCCACCAATCTCGTCAAAGGAATGTTACCGAATACCTTACGGCTGTCCCAAGCAAATAGTTGTTCGATGAGTTCCGTTTTTGTCCCGTTCCATGTGATGCGAACACGTGGAAAGAAATGTTCTGCCTGACGTTGTTCAAATACCTCCAATTCTTTTGTCAGGTACAAAAACAATTTGTCGTTGGCAAGAATACGGGCAACTTTAAAGTCACAGTTGGTTGAGAACATCGGATCACGTTCGTATTGAAATGATTCCAGATAAAGTGCCGTGTCCATTTTTCCCCTCGTATAATACATGGAATCCAAATGGGTAAGCCCGGAACGGTAATAACGGATAAAATCAGACCGTTTGGTATTATAGCGATTGATTGCTTTGATTTCTTCTTGTAGATAAGACCTTTGGGATTCTACACCCACTGGACGGTTCATTTCTATATTATAAACTTTCCTGTAATAAATCAACTGATGGCAAATGCGAGGTTTTATGACCTTGAAAAACTCTATTTCTTCCGTTTCGTCATGGAAAGTGTAGGCAAGAATAAATTCTTTCAATTTCTGGAAAGCATTACTAAGAATAAGAGATGCATCCAATGACTTTTTCATGATATTCAAGTCTGTCGATTCAATCTCTTTCAACTTCGCATCGATTTCCTTTTCCAAATCATTCACAAATGTATCCATCATAATCTTACATTTTTTAATCAAAATACAGGTTTTATACAAATTTATAAGCAGAGTAGAAAACTCACTTTAACAGATGAAACCATCCATCATAATGTCCCCTGTTTGAGTTGTTCCACAAACAAATCTATCCGGTGTAGTTCTTGGGGAATGTTTATGTCTTGTGGACAATGGGAAACGTATTGGGTACATTCAATACAGTGGCTTGCTTGGCGAAGTCGAGGTACACTACGGTCGTAGCCAATAAAGGAAACACGACTGGCTTCCAGATAGTTGGAATCCTGACTATCTTGTGGAAGATGCCCTTCATTCACACATTTGTTATAGTGAAGGATTCTGGGAATATCTATTCCATAAGGGCAAAGCATACAATACTTGTAATCATTACATGGAACGGTTGGGTATTGCATCATCAGTTTCGCTGTATCTTGTAGGAAAATAAAATCTTCTTTTGACAAAAGTTCCAACGGAGAATAAGTTCGGATGTTATCTTGCAAGTGTTCCATGTAAGTCATGCCGCTTAATACGGTCAAAACATTAGGAAAACTACCAGCAAAACGGAATGCCCATGAAGCTACCTTTTCTGATGGATAAATGTTTACTTTATGATTCCAATGCGTCGCAACCAGTTTTCCGTACCGTTGGCATTACCCGGCATATCTATACCTGCATCGTCTGCTTGCCCGGGAGTAGTTATGTCACCCGGATTGAGGTCTTCAGGAAGTGTTTCCGGTATATGCTTAGAGCCGGGTGTCACCTTGTAAATCTTCTGCATGGATTCATTCAGATAAGTAGTAGCTCCGTATGTGAAAAATGGAATGACAACCTTGTCTTTCAAGTCGTATGCTTCAAGAAAAGTACAGACCACCATTGCAGGTTGATGCCACCATGTAGGCGAGCCGACGAAAATCGTATCATATTTCGCAATAACCTCCTTGTCAAGTAGATTTGCCACTCCGGGACGCAAATCATTATAGGCTTCATTTTGAATACGGTCGCTGTCATCATAAGGATTCTCCGCATAGGTGTCGGCAGCTTTGATGCGATATATATCTGCTCCAATGAGTTCTGTAATACGTTCTGCTACCGCCTGTGTATGTCCCTCGGCAGAGAAATAGGCAACGAGTGTCTTACTTTTTCCGGCTGGTAGTTCCGGCTCATCCGGGTTAGATGGTGTTTCGGTATCTTCCGTCAAAGGAGGATTTTCATCAGGAGAACAAGCTGCCATAGCGGTCAGCGACACAAACAATAGAGGGATAAAAAACAATTTCTTCATATTCTGATTCTTTTTAGATTGTTTACTGATTATCATTCATTTGAAACGGAATCCAGCCATACGGCTCCACCTTTATGCTGTTGTGTTCCGATAGCTATATGTGTAAAAGATTTGTCAGGGGCGGCTCCGTGCCAATGCACCACATTGGGAGCAATTTTCACGATGTCGCCGGGATGGAGCACCTGCACCGGTTTTCCTTTTTCCTGATAACGCCCTTCACCCGAAGTACAGAGCAAAATCTGACCTCCGGGATGGGAGTGCCAGTTGTTACGCACGCCCGGCATGAAAGTAACATTGCCCACCGTGCAGTCCATCGAATCGGCAAGAGATACGAATGTTTCCAAGTAGGCATCCCCTGTAAAGTTCGGATTGTCCTTCATCAGTGTTCCTTTGGCAAATACATCTGTTACTGTATTTTGCTCTGTTTGCTTGTTGCCGCAACAGGCAGTCATCAGCATCGTCATCAGTGCAAGAATAAAAAGTCTGTTCATAACTCCTCCTTATTTTAAATATTGCTTAAAGAATGAATCCAGTTTGGGCAGTGTAATATCCAGATATAGTGGCTGGTCGTACAAGTCCACGTGCGTGGCGCCGGGCACTACAAACAGCTCTTTCGGCTCGGCTGCCTTTGCGTATGCATCTTCTGAAAAGTATTTCGATACCGCCTTCTCTCCGGCAATGAACAATACGGGGCGCGGAGAAATAGTTTCTATCTGCACGAAAGGGAAGAAATTCATCATCGGGGCAAGGCTGGTATAAGAGTAATAGCCTGTGGAATTGGGGTGTTGCCCACGCTGGGGATTGTCGTAATAATCGAGGAACTGGAGTGCATACTCCGGTGTATGCTCGTCCACCTTTTCCGGTAGTGCACGGATGTCCTTGCGTGCAGCTCCGGCATATTCGGCGGTACGCTGGTGACCTATCTCGTCAAGAATTGCCATGCGCTGTTCGTAAGTTTGTGTATCGCCTACCCCTTGACGGCGGGCACGCCCCATGTCGTACATGCTGACAGTGGCAAGAGCCTTGATGCGATAGTCTATCTGTGCCGCACTTACCGAATAGCATCCTCCTCCGCAAATACCGATGACACCTATTTCCCCGGCATCCACCGCAGGATGGTTGCTCATGAAATCGACTGCTGCACTGTAATCCTCCACACGTACCTCCGGCGATTCGATACGACGTGGATAACCTCCGCTTTCGCCATAATAGGAAGCATCGAAGGCAAGCGTGATATAACCTCGTTCAGCCAGTTTACGGGCATACAGACCGGAAGTCTGTTCCTTCACACCACCGAAAGGGTGTCCCACGATAATAGCTGCATACTTTTTCGACGAGTCGTAATTTGCTGGCAGATACAGATGTCCTGCTATGTCAGTAAGAAAACGGTTGTGGAAAGTGACATCCTGCTTTTGTACTCCATTATCCAATGTTTCTGTCGGAACATCGCCATAGAGAGAAAGTCCTTTACTTTGCAGCACCTCGTTCAATACCAGCCGTCCCCCTTCAGCCTCGCTGCGCCCTACATTCTTCTCTACTATGGAAAAGAGGTTACGCAGTTCGTCAGAAGTAGTCCCTAAATTAAGAGTAATGCCTATATGTCCTTTCAGCATGGATTCAACTCCGCTACCGAGTGAGGTTATGACAGCCACAGTCGCCAATTCCCTCTCTTGGTAGGTAAGCACGTCACGCTCGAACAGGTCGGCAAACAGGTGCTCTTTGAGAAATATCTCCACTTCTGGGGCTAATACTGCATAGTCGGCTTTCGGGGCATTAGCCGGAACGCCTGAGATTTCTGCCAGAATATCACGTCCGCGTTCATATTTGCTACGGTTGTCAGTTATTGACGATGATTCACGTCCCCAGTTATCCTTAATACCTTTTCCCTTACGTTCGTCAAGTACCGCAACCAGTGTTTTCAGTCCGCTGAGCGCACGGGGAAAACCGCAATAGGCATACGAATGTACCATAACTTCTTTCAACTCATTCACGGTTATACCCCGATCAAGACTTCCATTCAGTTCATTCTTCAATGCGGGAAGATTGCCATCGGCGGTAAGAGCCGCTACGGTTACGATGTCTTGTTGCTTACTACTCATTTGCCGTTCCATTTTCGGTGTTTGAGCCATTGTGCTACCAGCCACCAAAAGAAATCCGCACAATAAAGTGACAAGTCTGTTTCTGATTCTCATATTCTTTTCGTTTTTCAATTTGTTTCTATATCCAGTACAAAATTAGGGCGGGCTTACAATTTCGACCTGCTATGAATTACGGTTCTTAGAATAATAATTACTGATAGAAGTAATCAAATGCGAAACCATTTAATTGCATATCATTTACATACATTCTTTCAGTATTTCGAATATCTCATCGCGTGACAACTGGCGACAACATCCTCTGGGAATGACGCAGGTGTCAGCGGCGGCACGCAAGACAGATTCATCTGTAATATCCATTTCACTCCAACGTGTAGGCAGACCTATTTCTCGTATGAAGGCTTCAAGCGCGTCAATTCCCCGCAAAGCGGTATCTTCTATGTTTTCCCCATGAATACCCCATACTGCTTCTGCCATACGTGCCAGTTTCATATTTCCTCCGTTCAACAGGTGGCGGTACAGTGTCGGATGGATCACAGCCAACCCTTGCCCGTGGTTGCAGTCTGTATAGGCTCCGATTGCATGTTCAATCATGTGGCACTGGAAATCGGTCTGTTTACCCAGTTTCAGCATACCGTTTTCAGCCATTGCCGATGCCCACATCAGTTCTCCCCGTGCAAAATCATCATCGGGATAAGCGATAAGTGTACGGAGATTCTTGATGACATTGCGCATCACTGCCTCATTCATCTCATCGGAAAGGTTGTTTCCTTGCGGCTTGCCCATATACGTTTCCATGCAGTGGCTTAATGTGTCGAATGCGCCGCTGATGACCTGTTTCATCGGCACAGTCTTGGTCAGGTCGCTATCCAACACAGCGAATGTATTGAACACACCGAACAAGGCTTGCTTGAGTTTCTTCTCTTCGTGTGTGATGACTGCCCCGCTGTTCTGTTCCGCTCCCGTTCCCGAAGCCGTGACAATGCTTCCCATCGGGACAAACTTCGTGGGGAAGCGGTGCTTTTCGTATTGCATCTCCCAAATGTCCTCGTCCGTCTGCGACTGTGCGGACACAATCTTGCAACAGTCTATGACAGACCCTCCACCAACGGCAAGTATAAAGTCTATATGCTTTTCTCGGACAAGACGCGCCCCTTCTTGTACTTTGGCGTAGGTGGGATTGGGCATAATACCTCCGAAATCCGTAACGTTCTTTTCACACGAAGCTAACCAAGAATGAATTTTGTCATACAGTCCTGTGCGTTTCAGAGAACCGCTTCCGAAAGCCAGCAATACATTCTTTCCCACTTGTTTTAGTTCCTTTTTCACCGCATCCTCTGCGCATCCCTTCCCAAAATACTGGCAAACAGGATACTGATAAATAAACTTATTCATATTATTGATTTTTTATGAGTTTTAGATAAATGGAACTTGTAATGAAGTCTGACCACTCCATATCCCAAATTCGTTACATCCAACAATTCCAAAGATTGACCGGATGCAGGAAGTTCGTCTGCTTCTCCCGGATATTCGAAAATGGATGGAATGCCGGACAAACCGTCAATGCCGGGATAAACCAGCAGACTGAGTTCATCCAGTAACCCGGCTTTCAAAAAAGAACCGTTTATCCATCCTCCACCTTGTAAAGACAACGACCTGACATCAAACTCTGTGTAAAGTTTGTGCATGGCAAGTACAATATCAGCTCCATCTGTTCCTGCAAACAGATAAGATATTCCCATTGAGCGCAGATGCTCCAAATAGTCTTCTGAAACTTGTTTCCCAAGAATGGTTACAATATTGTCGCCACGCACTGTTTCAGCGGTATAAGCGATTTCACCTGTGGGGTCGGCAACAATAAATAATCTTTCAGATACCCGTTTCCCAATGTGAGTAGATAAGTTCAGGGCTTGCTTTTTCCCTATATGACTGAATATTGCCGGGAAATATAACTCCTGCAACGTGTTCTTTCCGAACATCCAAGCATCAGTATGTAAGGATTTCCCGACTTCTGCATACACAGTTCCTATTTCTTCGGAAGTATTTCCACCATAAGGCAGTGTCCAGCGGGCATTTAACAATCGCCCGTCCACAGAGGACATCATGTGACATATAATTTTCGGTTTCATCATTTCATCCTTTATTTTTGACAACAAATACGTGTGCAATAATTTAATAGAAGTTCAATTTGCAAAACGATAATTGGGCTGCTATGCCGGTCTATGGCATGATGGAGTTCTTGTTCTATATCGTTCAAGCATCCTTTAAGCACTTGCTTTTCCCGAACAGATAAATATTTGTGGCAACGACACCTTGTAGGGTACTGACTGATATTCTGCTCCAACGAAGTATCGCAAAGCAAATCGGGATGAAAAAGTACACCTTCCGGCTCAATATGCTTACCATATCTGAAAGAAGGTATTTCAAACATTTCTCCGGGTTTGACGAGCCGCAAGAAAGTCCTGTCTGGAGCAATGGAATCCTTCTCATAAACCAAAGCATAGAAATCACAAGGCATACAAAGTTTCTCCACCAATGTATTTCTTGACAAATCAAACAGACAGACCAGCGGATGCAACGTTTCCTGTCCCGCCAGTTTGTTAAACATATCAATGGTCAAAAGACCGGTGTTATTCATTTGCGTCATTGTCTTTTTATTCAATATTTCCACAATGCAAAATTACCGGTTTCATATCCGCCCCACAGAGTATGGATTACGGATTCTCGGATAATTATTACTGATTGAAACAAATAACCAAAAGATATTTTCTACATTTGCATGAAACGATTAAAGACAAACGGTTATGGATAAGATTCTTAGGCTTAAAACGATAAAAGAATACAATGATTACATGAGGGTGGAAACTAAACATCCATTGGTCAGTGTCATAGAAGGGAAACGTATGCAATACCCTATACCTCACACCCGTAAACTTGTGGATATGTATATCGTTTTCTTGAAGGAATTAAAATGTACGGATGAATTGACTTATGGTCGCCGTTCTTACGATTTTCAGGAAAATACGATGGTGTTCATCGCCCCCGGACAAGTTTTCGGACACGAAGCCGATGGAAGCACCTTTACCGGTTCAGGATGGTGTTTATTATTTCATCCAGATTTATTGCGTGGCACTACTCTTGGACGCAATATGCAGGATTATACATTCTTTTCATACTCTGCCAATGAAGCATTGCATTTGTCCAAGCAGGAACAACAGACCGTAATAGACTGCTTGAAGAAGATTGATAATGAAACGCAGAACCCGGCAGACCGACACAGTAATCAGATTATCACTTCTGCCATCGAACTGTTATTAAATTATTGCATTCGTTTTTATGACCGGCAATTTATTACACGCAAAAAAGAGAACAAAGATATACTTTGCTCTTTTGAAGCCTTACTGAATGACTACTTTCGTTCAGGCAAACCGTCACTATTAGGTACTCCAACCGTGGCTTATTGTGCAGAACAATTACATTTATCCGCCAACTATTTCGGCGATCTGATAAAAAAGCAAACAGGAGTATCTGCACAAGAATATATTTTAGAGAAGACAATGGATACAGCAAAAGAATTGCTTGCAGATCCGACCAAATCAGTCAGCGATGTTGCCTATACTTTGGGGTATCAATATCCCCAGTATTTCAGTAAGGCTTTCAAAAAGCTCGTTGGATGTCCACCGAATGAGTATAGAAGTAAAAGTAATTTGGGATAATTTTTATAATACATTTACAAGACAGTGCAAGGTGCACGTATATCTATATATATACGTGCACCTTGCACTGGATTTTACGACTTGAATATCAGATATTTGTACAAACAAAAAGAACGATAATCACCTCTATTTTTTGCACTTCTTCTATATCTTACCAAAAAATAAAATTTTTATTGAGGAAATCTTTTTTATATTTTCTGTTTTCAGTTGAATTTTCTATATTTGCATCAATTATCAAGGTAAAACGAAGTAAAGCAAAGAAAACTGTACCGTTACCAGTTCGTTACCTATTACTCTGTTACCTACTTATTCCTGCTTGACTACAAGCAATTTATAGAAAACCCACTATTTTTTTCCGAAAAGTCGGAATTCTTAAGAGACATCTCAATATCTTTAAAGACCTCGTGAGACGGGGTTTACCGAATGCTTACTTTCGTCCTTTCCATTCTTCTCTTTTCTTCTACATTCAAGCAGGTAGGTAAAAGTAGTCTTTTGTACCTGAAAGATGTTTCTGCAAATGATTGAAAATAAGTGAAGTATCAAGTAAATGGTGGTTTTTTGAGGGGTTTTGAAAAAACACCGAATGGGAATTTTTTAAATTCCTAAATCTGCAAGTTTTTACGTTTTTTGGGGAATAAAAAAAACTGAAACTACTGAATTTCAGGGGATTTCAAGAAATAACCGTTTTGTTTTGTGGTGCCACCAGGAATCGTGCTAAATTCACAAATGGCTGTATATCATCACTTTTCAGAAACGTCACAAGAGTAATCTCCTCCTATTGCTCCACCGTTGGATTTCTGCGTTTTGCGCATCGTTGCAGCGGATGATTTCTTGGCACAAAGGTAGTGAATTAGTTTGAATTATTGTCTTTCAACTTCTTTATTTCTCTATCAAAATCGCTTTCAAGCAGTTCCATTTCACGTTTACGATAGATTTCAAACTCCTTTTCTGCTTTTTCAACCGCCTGTTTATGCGAGATGTTTCCCTTGCCAATCAGAACTTTCCGTTTATGAGCAATAATCTGGTTATCCAGTGTTTCTATCCAATCTTTCATTGTCATAGGATTCATTTCCAATGCTTGAAACTCCGCAAAATCCAAGAAACCTGAAACAAGCAGATTCAGACGTTGGAGTTCAATCTCGGACAAATAGTTCTTGGCTATCTTCACATCATCTTTGGTCACATAGTTGCCCTTGAAGTTAGTCATTCCTACAAAAGGTTTTTCATTATCCACACGATTGTATATGATTTCAGCGGTAGTGTTTTCGTGAACAGCATAATGCAGTTTGTTCTGCACAGTGGCAAAAAACATTTTTGTCATCTCGTCACGAGGGTCGTAGTCCGTTGCAGTCGCATATATATCTGTTACTTGCTGGTAAAAGTTACGCTCGCTACTGCGAATATCCCTGATGCGCTGTAAAAGTTCACGGAAATAACGGTTCCCACCCTGCTTTAATCGCTCGTCATCCATAGCAAACCCCTTTTGGATATATTCGTGAAGCCGTTGGGTAGCCCAGCGACGAAAACGCGTAGCTACTTGTGACTGGACACGATACCCCAACGCTATAATCATGTCAAGATTATAGTGGTCTATGTTTCGTTTTACCTGACGATTGCCTTCTTGACGAACTAACAAGAATTTCTTGTTGGTTGCCTCTATGGTCAGCTCGCCATCTTTATATATGTTGTCCACATGTTGGCTGATATTCTGTTGTGTAGTACAATATATCTCTGCCAACTGATTTTGTGTCAGCCACAAATCCTCATTGGCAAAACGCACAGACACACGAGTTATCTCGTTATCGTCCTGATAGAGTATTATTTTGTTATCTTCGCTCATAACCTCATCTTTTAGTCATTACTTCTATTTATGTATATGATTGATGACTTGGGCTTATAAACAAATCTATTGCCAAATCCACGAGCAAAGACATCCCGTGCGTCAGACTTTTTTCATCATCTGTCCGAGTCTGTTTCAGGACCACTTTTGTAATGAAGTCATTGGCATAATGGAACATCTTTGCGGTTGGATTTGTAACTTTCTGTCCTGATAAGGAATCATTAATTGCTTTGCATACAATTAAGGTATCAGCGGCTTGTTCATATAAAGGATTACTTGGAGCGCAGACCTGTGCAATCTTAATCGAATAGCCTATGGCTTTCAACAAGTCTTCTCGAGAGATTTGTTTACCGGAATTCGTGCTATAGCTGTCGCAAAATTTTCTGTTCGGAGCATAGAAAAGTTGGCTGATAGCGTTATTAGAGAAAGCTAATGGATACTTCTCCTGTAGTTTCTTTTCAGCCAGATTAAGATACAGTAAATTGCGATGGTTCGTGAATTCCGTTATCGGATTATATACTGTATTGGCAAGTATATAATTCGCCTCATTCCGAATGTCAGGGAATAACGAGTTGGTGGTATTGATGCAAATATTTATAATTGCTTCATTGCCGTTTGCAATCGCCTCTACAAGATTGTTTCGCCAGTTTTCTAAATATGTATAGTTATTTTCTTGCACTGTCATATTATATTTCTTCTATTATATTCGTAAAAGCATCACATATTTGCCGATTTGTCACGTATCTATAAACTTGTGGAGGAACAAAAGACGCATCTATTTCTCTTAATCTTGATAACGGTATGGGAATCGTAAGACTCCTAACAGAATCAATTTCTATTCCGACTGCTTTTGATTTTCCAGCATAATAATCACCAAAACTTTCTTTATCAATGCCAAGATGTTGAGAATATGAATTCCACATTTCTTGTGGAGTCATTACAATCACTTGTTTAATCCTTCCAAATCCAACAACAGCCTTTTGTAGTCCTGAAGCATATATGATAATATAATCACCAGACGATACCTTTGGCTTCAGCTTGCGCAATTCTATGCTCTTCTCTCGAGAGAGAATCTTTTGTGCATAAATGGGTTTGACGGATATGAATAAATACTTGTTATTTTTCATTTCTGAAGTTGTATATTTGTGTGAAAACCGATGTCGGTATTTCAACAGGTGAGGCGAGTGTGTTGTTCTTCCCGAGAATTTTAATCACAGTAGAATACTTAACAGGATTTTTAAATACTTCTGTTTGACTGAATTTCAAGGCGCGAATAGGATTGTTTATATTTTTGTCACACAAATCATATATGTGACTCCATTCATATACGCCATAATGCTTGTGCTTTCTGAATAATTCTTTTGGTAAGCCAGTGAAGACTTCGTCCAAATATGAGCATGCTACGATTGCTTTGTTTCGGATTGTACTTTTACCAGAACTAGCATACCATAATATTCTTGCAGGAAACTTTTCGGTTATTGGTTTGGTATGTCGATAATATACATTCTCAACATTCCACAATCTGCTGACATTTGCACCAAATAGATTTTCTCCAGCAATACTCTTATCAAATAATTCTCCAGCCCAATAAGGTTTGATTGGAATTATATAGCAAGGGATATTAATGTCATGTATCTTTAAAGGGAACAAAGTTCTTTCTATTGCAAACAAACTAGCATCCTTCCTACTATCAAGAATACTTATGCTTATGTCACGATTTTTTATGTAATAATTTATGTCGTTCTTGCAAATCACATCACAGCATACATATTTCTTATAGATACAAGAATCAAACAGAAACCCGAACTTAGCCAATATCACTTTTTGTTCTTCTGATAACTGTGACTCGGACACCAGTATTCCCATTTTATTCTCTTTGATAGCCATAGATATCATATTTTCGATTACTCCCATAAAAACAGTATGTTCTTTGGCGTATTCTTTTACTCTGATGATTGGTATGGATATATTATCATCATCCATTGCATAGGCAAAGAATGCAATGCAATCTTCTTGGCTCTTTATGGTGTCTATCGTGTAATTTGAAGAATTTATAATACGAAAAACGAGGTTCCTGAAAGCCTTCTTATCCTCATGTCCTTTGTGATGCCAAAATTCATCAATGCAGGCCTCTATCTCTTCGTTTGATAATCTTGATATGGTATGTAAAACAGCCCCTTGAAGACTTCTTGGAGAATACGTTTCTTTATGTACCAATTTGTCTATGGCCATAATAAACTCCTGAGGGGTGATAATGTCCACATCATAAAGGCCTTCTATCTTATCTTTTGCTGCAATAATTCCTTTGTCGAATGTTATGAAGTATTTTATCTCGGCAGCAATACAGGTCGCAAGCTGCTTCCTGTCAGAAATATCGTTGTCTGTTTTTCCTTGTATAATCGCAGACAATTCATCTGCAATTTGTTTTGCTTGTTCTACACTGTGTTTTGCTTCAACGAAGTTACTCAAGAATTGTTTTGTCCGTATTGCTCTCTGTTTATTTGTATCCCTGTCAATTTCATTATACATTTCAGGAGCATAATATAATTCCGTTTCTTCAATTAACCAGTCTGCCATAATGCATCTTGGATCTTCGGTAGGTTCGTAGGTGTTAGCTGAATCTCTCAGCTTTATGATAATATTTGCATCCAGCAAAGCACTAATCTTTGAAGTCATCGCATTTGCCAATGAAAACAAATCTTGCTGATTGAAATCATACCACCATTTTTTGAGGCTATGATTTTCTATACTACGACTGCGCACTTCGTCTTTTGGTACGAAACCGTATTTCTTCCACATATTAGATGCAGCTTTGTAGTCATCACGGCAACTTAAAAGAATTCCATGATAAATGTATGAATTTTCATACTTCAAACGAAGAGCATCAAGCAATCGTTTGGCCAGACCTTTCCCCCTATATTTATTATCAACACATAGATGAACAATAGATATACGTGAATATCGTGGAACTTCACGATACATTATATATCCACAGAGGACCTCGTTGTCAACAATAATGATAATACATCGCTTCTTGGCATAATCCTCGAATCCTCCTTCGGGCATAAATCCCAAAGTGGAAGAATTCTTCTTTCCCAATGTTTTAACATCTGAGAAAAACTTATTTTTGTTATCAATAAATTCGATTGTCATCTTTCTTAATTAATATAGGATTCATATCGGATAAAGCAAAGGAAAATGTTTCAGCATCATCTGTCAATGGAGAATCACCTTCATACTCTTCTAACCATTTCTGATAGGTAACTATATACGACAATACCCTAAATAGGCTTGTCTGATTTATAAACTGAATAAACAGTAACGGGAATAACCTTGACGGCTATTCCCGTTATTATTTATTCATCACCAGACTTTGAAAGTCCCATTTTTATGATTTTCTTTTCAATAGTCATTTTTTTTCTTTTGACGAAAACCATTTTTATTGAAAGTATGAATAAGATACCCAGCATTATCGTTATAGATAAATATAGTGGTTCTCTATCCTTTATCGTATTAGATATATAAGCTACTACAAATCCAACTAAAAAATTACATAACAAAGATGCAATAAATACCCATAATTCATAATCCCCCAAAGATGAAGCATCTACCATTTTTACTTCAAATTTTTTAGGTATAGAAACTTCGACTTGGAGTTCATTACCTATGGGATTTTGTTCAATATCTTTAGGATTTCCTTCTCCCATAATTAAAGATTAGAAATATTATTGATTTCATCCCAATCACCACGATTCAACATTCCATTATATCTACTTCCTGTTGGCATAGTTGGAGACATAATAAAATGAAGACTTTCGGTTATGTTTTGAGACAACTCTGATAATCTGGATAAAATAGTATCCCATTCTGAGGCTACTGTTATATGAACAATATAAAATGTAGTTAATCGTCTTACATGCCTATATGGAGAAAGTATCTCCTCAATTTGATTTTCAATTTGAGTACGTCTTTCTCCACTTGCTCCTAAATCATATGATAATACAAAATGCATATGTCTTTTTTTATTAGTTTCTTCTGCAAAGATAGTCAAAATCATAATACCTCTAATATTTTAAGTGTTTAAAATCATTATAGCATGCAACATATACGCCCATTCTATTAGCAAAGTTTATAGATGTATAATTAAAACTTTGTAGATATGAACAGAACAATTATTTTAATCGAAGTACAAGACCACGGTGGCAAGGAAGCCACTATCATTGTTAGGGGAGAATGGAACAATCAGATTATGTTTGAAGAGCAGTTTGATTATAAGGATGAAGAAAAGCATTCTTTGCGGTTACATCTTCTAAAAGAACGATTTATGGAGAAGTTACCGAAACTTGGCGAAAGTTTAGGTATTCTTTGTCTTCGTAAGCTATACAATGATATTACGATACGAAGTAAAATGAAAGTCAATCCCGATTATAGAAAACTTAATAAATTCATATGAAAGATAATGTTATACGTCTCTCTCTAACAGCTCGTCATAATGTTTCTGATATTCTTCCTCAGAAAAACCTTCGGAACAATTCTTTGAGTGCATTAGGACGCGTAAATTCTCCTGAAATAGTATTTCCTGACGACTCATTTGTGAACCAAAATACTTTGGAGAATAAAAACGGTCTATTTCGGTCTGCTTCAGATTTTTGTACCCAAGAACCATTGCCATCTCAGAAAGCAAATCAAGAAGAAAAGCATTATTACTCTGAAAATGCGGCGATTTTTCATTCAAGCTATCAAGATATTCTCTCCAAGCGTGTCTAACCTTATGATTATCTTGGAAAACTACATCAATGGTATTTAAAGCATCAACCCATTCTTTGGTTATAGGGTTAGATTTTCTATTAGCCATCAATGTGAGAAACAAGTTCAATTGCGCGTCTCTCTTAGCCTTTCTGTTTTGGTATTTAATACCACCAAACCATATAATGATAGGAATAATGGCTACAGCTAAAATTTGTCCAATACCTATCAACAACTGAATAAATTCCATGTTATTCATAACTTTATCTCATTTTTCTATTTGTTCATTTGTATCAAGAAAGTCAGTAATTATGATACTAAAATCCATAGTTTCTAAATCACCTTCCAATGTCGCGGTTCGTTCTCTTTGTAACGTGACATTTTCAATGTTTTCAGCCTTGCCGTTATAGTCTATTTGCAGATTGACTTTCATTCCACCATCGGGAGCAAATACGCAAAAGTCTGCCGCCTTTCCTACGTTATTGATAAGAAATACTTTCTTTGGGGTATAAGCGTCAGCCACGCTAACGACTGTACCAGCATCTACATTGAAAACGTATTTTATTGGAGTGGTTTCCGAGATAGAGAAAATTCCAGAGCCAGTTTGAACCACGTTGTTCAATTTCAAAACGGCTTGTGCAACGGCAGGCTTCATTTCCGCAGTATGCTTTTGGGTATCGGAATTGAAAACTAACTTACCATAAAAAGCATAAGTTGGTTTAGTGCTCATTTTAACCTTTTTCAGACCTTCGCTTATATCGTAACTATATTCTCCGTTATCGAACCATAGCAAGCACGTATATTGTTTGTCCTTGTCTAAATCAGCACCTATATGAAAAGAGCGTTCCGACGCAGAAGCTAAAGTTTTCTTGCAATCAAGTTTCTTTCCTGCCTCATCATAAAACTCCGCTTCGCAACGTGTACCAACAGGCAATTTGTATTTGTCGCTAACATTTGCCGTAATCAGTACGTGTTGAACTTCCGTTTTGTCTTCGGGGTTTTCTTCTTCCTTGTCGCTTGGATTTTCAACTGGAGGTTCTTCCCTTATTGGTTCTTCATCATGGCTACAAGATGCAGATAATAGCATAACAGCTATCGAACAATAGAACAATTTATTCATATTCTGTATATTTAGATTCATATAAATACCTTATATTCATAACAATCTACAAATATACGCGAATTTCTTTATATCTTTGCATTGTCTTTCGGGACAAAACTTATTATTAGTATAAGGAAAGTGCCTCATACTCGTTGAAATCGCCAATCTCAATAAGGTATATACGAGGCACAGTGGACAGCTCATACTTGTGGGTTGCCCTACTGTGCGTATATACAGGTGTTTGGCGATACCTAACGAGTAGCACAGGGGCAGCCCACTTTCTTTTAACCTATTAACGTTGATGATAAAAATACTCTTATAGGCTGCTACAGAGTTTTCTCGTTAAAAATCGCCATTATGAGAAAGAAAGTTTTGTTATTGACAGTCACGTTCCTATTATCATTCACGATGGGAACAATCACAGCCCAAACTACTAAGGGGCAAAAATCACCAGTGACAACCGTTATGGCAAAGAAGATAGGTTCTTATTGCCAATACAATCAAAGAGCATTATCACTCTTTGCAGTAGCTAACCCCCAGCAAGTTCGCAATCGGACAGACCTTGCCCACCGTTTACTCGAAACCTTGGATAAGCATTTGGATTGTGCCGAAAACTTCATTGTTACACTCTATTACAACTATGGTGTAGAAATGGCATATTTTGCTCTGAAGGATGCTGGTTTCACGATTAAGGAAACGGATATAGCGGAAACCATATTCAAGAAAGAGAAAGAAAAGCAGGATAAGATTACCCAAGAACAGGAAGCGAGACGGAATGCGGAAAAGGAGCTTGCCATACAGGAACGTATCAACAACGGTAGTGAATTCTCAAAGAAAGAACTTGCCTCTGAAACCGTGATAAATTGGAATGGAATACGCTCCGTTTATAACAGCCACGTTTCCCCTCTCTTTGAAATGGGTGGTTTGGGTGGTCGAGTATATTACGTGCATATTGACAAGAATGGTACACTCGTTGCCGACAAGAATGACGATTCATTCATCAACAAATACGTATTGAGCATATTAGAGAATAACAAGCACGTCCCAGCCAAAATACTATTCAAAGGGGATAGTATCGATGTAAAGACGGAAGTGGCATTGAGAACAACGGCTATAAGCAAGAAATACTCTTTTGACGTAAAGAAAAGCAAGAAGGGCTGGACGCTTAAAAGTCCTTCTACTTTCTCAAATGAACGGGAGAAAGACCTTGTATTGGAAATCATAAAAACCTTGAACGCAGATAATGACCTGCTGTCTTTGAAAAATAAGACGTATTTAATCGAAGCCGAAATAACCACGCATTTGATGAACAGGAATATATTTGTTCAAGAAACATGTATAAACGTCTATTCGGGAGGCTTTTATTCCAGCAAGCTAATCTGTTCCAAGCACTACCCGTTCACCAAATACAAGGCGTTGGAAACGGAAAAGATACGTGTGATATACGCAGAGTGATTTTACGTATTATTAGCAATCCATCGATTATCCCTTGTTGCATAGGAGAATAGAAGAAATGGGAACATCCTCACGGATTGTTCCCATTTTTATCTTGCTTTTGTTCTCCGTATCTTTGTATTAGCAAGTTGCCGCTTGCTAATAAGTTTCATCTTTAACACCATGAAATTATGAATCCAAAGAGACAAGACAAAAGTAAGTATGATGAAAAGCCAGTAGGTTTAATCAGAAACGGAAATTACATTGTAGCAAAAATCAAACGCATCTACAAACCTTAATAGCTTTGATTAACTTCCTTATAACTGGGAAATATAAGAAATGGGAACGTCCTTACGGATAGTTCCCATTTTTAGTTCCCATAAGTCCTTCGTATATTTGTGATGCAGTTCTCCCCAGAATGTGCAATCGTAAATAAAATTGGATGTCAAACCATTAAAACGAAAGATTATGGAAATAGATGTATTTCAATTTTCGTACTGGGACGGCTACCAAGTTATAGCCGTTTACAGTAAACAACGTATCTGATACGTTACGATTTTCCCTATAATTGGAAAGAATAGAATGGACAGGATTTATTTCTTGCCTTTTTTCTTATCTACCATTCAAATGTAATTCCCCAAAGTTATACGGTAAAGAAACTGATAAAACAAATAGCCGTATGGAACAAGAATTTTTAGTGAGAATTGCTAATGAAATTAACCGTCAGATAAGGTGCGGTGTAACAATGGGCGTTCAGATGTCATGGGGAGTATCTAAGCGTATAGCCACGATATATGAGAATAGAGCCACGCTTGCATTACGAGTAAGTGGCGTGCTGCACAAAGGCTGGGTTTACGTCAGTTTAGACGAAGGACGGGATTGCTATGTTATCACTTTACTTTCTTCCGATAAAAAGAAAGTCGTTTCTGTCCGTGACGAGGTGTATTGCGAAGAACTTGGTGGTGTGATTGACAATCTTGTAGAATGTAAAGAAGAATGGACAGATGAACAATACGCCAAATTAGCAATGGCGGATAGTATGCGAAAAATGACAATATAAATATAGCTTCTAAGTAACAGACATCTATTGTCGGTTATTATTAATAAGGACAAGGATTGAAGACTGGACTATATTATTTATTTATATAAAGCCACTACCTGCCAACCCTGGGAAGTCAGCTCGTAGTAACTTCTTACGAATACATCTATGTAGGTTCTCATATTTATAAATTGTATAGTCTATGTCTTTAATCCTTTGCTATCTATACATATAGCAAGTTCCAATCAAACTCTTTTCTTGAATTTGCTAATTATTAGCATTTATTCATGTCAGCAGTTATAGAAGAGATGACATTATGATAAGGACAATATAATTTGTACTCCGAGAAGCCGTATATCTCAACAAAGCGTAGCCAAGTTCATTAGTCTTCAAGGCAGCGAAGCTATTTTGATTGAAAATAACTATAAAAGGAACAATAATATGAGTTGGTTAGAAGATATTCAGAGCAATCGTAAACGTCAAGTTGAACAAATGGCAAAAGCTTTCGGTTACAATGAAATGAATTTGCGAAAGGCAGAAGATGATGGCGTAGATTATTCCACTGATGAAACCGAAGAAGAAACCTCCGGGGCTTCTAAGAAGAAAAAAAGTGACGGCAAATCCAATATGTACAAAATGAAAATGCTTGGTTTGCGTAAATTCAACGAACAAGACCATAAAGACTATGTTGGCGTTGAAGATGTAGACAACTCTTATATCACTAATTTGGATAATGGTGATATTGTTATCAGTAAAACCGATGAAGGCTATTTGGTTAGCAAGTTTCCCATTGATGAAAATAAAGAAGGGGAAGAAAAGGAAGCAGTCGACTTATCCGAAGCTGTTGATGTCGCATTACAATTTAAAGAGGAATTGGATAATGATGAGGACAGTCCTGAACAGATAATGTACAAGGAAACGGAAAAAGCATTTGAGGATGAGGTTAATCCTTTTGAAAAAGCTGCCTATGAAGCCGAGTTCGGACACGACATAGAGAAAGCAAAACATGCTGACGGAGATATGCACCCCAACGGAAAGTGGGTTTGGCGTTCTTCCGCTAACGGAGGAAAGGGAGATTGGCGTGTAGTAAGTCCTTCTAAACGTGGCGGAGGAGCTAAAACAACCACTACTTCTAAGAGCAAAATCAATGTCAAAGAAGTAAATGATACAGTTCTTTCTAAAATAGCTAATAAAGAATTGAAAGGGGTTAGCGATGAACTTGCTAATGAGGCTAAAAAAGAACTTGAATCAAGAAAGAAACCGAAAGTTGCCGATGTATCTAAACTTACAGCTAACGAAAAACAAATGGTTGATAAAGTAGTTTCCAACGGTTTCAAGATTGTTAGTAGTAAGTATAACGATAAGGCAAAGATGTCTTTGGAGAAAACTCCGAAGGGGAATTGGCGTTGCTATTATGACGGTAGGGATATTGGCTCTACTATTGCAGTCAAACTCATTACAGATTCAACTGTTAAGAAGATGGGTTGGGAACACCATGACGTTGATAACAAGAAGGAGAAAGATACTAAAAAAGTTGTTCATGACATTAACGGTACAAAAGTAGCCGTAACAAAGAATACTGACGGTAGTTATACACTTGAAGCAAACGGCAAGAAAGTTAAAACTGATGACCCTTCATACTTTGTAAATGGTACTAATTTAAAACTGAGTGTAAAAAGGGCTTTAGCCAAAGAAGCGGGTATATAAAAACAATAAACATATCAAGATATGAAAGACAGAGATATTTTTCAAGACGATTTGCATACTGCCGATAAGATTGAAGCAGCACGTCAGGCACGTGAAAGACAAATCAACAAGGGAATTATGACCAATCCCATTTCATCTATCAGTTCGGATATAGAAAAGGCAGTACAATCACAAGCCTTGTCCGAAGATGCAAATGGCGGTGATACCAGTTTGCTCTTTCCCGAAGTAAAAGAGTATAAGCAGCAGTTGGATGAAAGTAATGTCACGGAAACTTGGATTGATTTGCAATTGCGGAATATCCAAAAGCAAATGATTTATAAACCAAATGACGCTACTTTGTCCCAAATGCGTGACGTTCTTCTTGAAAAGAAGGAAGAGTTGAAGAATGGAGAGAAAAAGACGTTACAAGGCATTAGCGCAGCTAAGAAAGCTAAAAGCCTAATCTTATCCCCCGAAGATATTACGAATGGCAGTAAGGCACGAGATAAAGCCGTAGACACAATATCCGCAACTTTGAAAGAAGAGTTTGGAGAACTACAAGCAAATTTGAATGACGGGGTACACCGTGATGGCGGTATTCTGATTTACAAGAATGCCAATATCGTATGGGACAAAAACCATTCGGAAGATGTGCCATTATTGGTGAATATCCCTTCGGCTTTCTCTAATCAGGATTTACAGGCAATCAAAAACCGTACTATCCAACTTGCCAAACAATACGGAATGCATGTACTTTTCGGGCAGCGTACCGCAGACGCTATTCTATGGATAACAACCCAAGCATATTATGATGAGGATGGCAATTGGCATGACGCAATAGCGGAACGGTCACTGAAGAAACGATAAGGGTTGTATTTACATAAAACAAGCAAAGAGGGTTAAGAAGCTTGAGGCTTCTTTCCCCTCTTTTTTTTTCTTTCTCTGCATTATCCGCAGTTATAGAGGATAAAAATGAAATTGTAATTATAAGAATTATGGCAACAAAGAATTTAGGTCAGGTTGCTGGCGTGCATATCGGCAATACTCCTCCTGAAAATACCATACTCATTTGGTTTGATAATACACCAAGCCAAAGATGCCACAAGGTATATGACGATGCCAAAAAGGCATGGGTCGTTCTTGACCAAAATATAGTCTCATTCATAACCTATTCGGAACTTGTGAATATAGCAAAAACCGTAGGGTTGTCAATTGGTAAGTTTTTTCAGATTAAAGATAAGGGCAATGCTTTGGCTCTTGCTATTACTACTACGAAAGTACAGTATGATGATGAACTTGGGAATATACTGATTGATGATTTGGGTACCAATATACAATATCACGTAACTTCCCAAAATTTATCTATTGACGATGTAGTCGGAGTATTCGATGAAGTAAACAAGAAATTGGTATTCCAGTTCAACGAGGTAGTGCCTGATTTTACCGCTGATGATTATATCATGGGTAAGATTCAACGTAACAACGTTTGGAGCCTTGCTAAGTATCGGTTGTCTTCTTTCTTATCGAAGGTTACTGGTAATTCAATTAGCTGGAACGGTGGATTTTTCTTCAACTTCACGGCTGCTATAAAAGGCATCTTGGATAAGAAGGGAGGCATAGTGTCTTTTGACACCTACGATAAGGATATGCAGACCGTAAATCAGAATATCCAAAACGTAGGAAAGGCAAATCAAAATATAATTAAGAACGCTAAAGATTACACGGACAAGGCGACAACTGATGAAGCTATTTATAACAAGTTAGCTCCTGCTTTGGAAACAGGAGGAGAGCCGACAGATGCCGCTAAGGGAGATAAACTTGTTACCGTTTTATCCAAGTTCCAACGATGGATAACACAGTTTAAATACGCTACAGGTATTAAACTATCTAAATCATTTGCTCCAAGTAAGACAAGTGGGAGTATTAATAACAATGACACGGTTGAATCAGCATTTTCTAAAGTACAAAAATCACTGAATGATTTAAAATCCAAAGAGGATGGTGACGGCAATTTTGTATTACCTGATGACTGGAAAGCCAAAGAGAAAGTGTTTCAATCAATTTCTCCTAAAGAGAGTTACAATGATGCATTCAGTAAAATAGAAGCAGACAGACTAAGATTCATTAATATGGAAACTCCTTTGGGAAGTGTTGATTTGTCTGTAGGAGGAAGTAAACTTGGTACTTTGAATTACCAAATCAGGAACGGTATTCTTGAAATTGAATTAGCGTCATATATAGAAGTCAGTTGGCGTTACCTTACCACTGGAATTAATGACTTTAACCGTTTTCTTGAATTGGAGTTTAATGATAACCTTTTCTCAAAAATATCTGCATTTCTATACGGATTAAACAAAGAAATTTCTGTATATCGTTCTTTCGTTTTAAGCCATATATATAGCACTGTTCAAACAACTGTGTATGATAATGACATTGCTAATTGGAGAGGGTGTGATATGCTTACTTTATTTGATATAGGTTTTGGTATCGGTTTGGGTAATGACAATATCAGTAAAAAAATAGGTGTCATAATATCCCCTAATTTTAGAACGCTGAGCCAGTATAAAAGTGATTTGGTACCCCAACAACTAATGACCACTTCTAACAGCTACGAGCAAGCGACATTACGAAATTGTTCGGAAGGTGATGGCGTTAGGTTAGTATTACGTCCATTTTTATTGAGGTATCAACTTTTTTAATCATATAACAAAATTGAAAGAGTTATGGCAGGATATGATGATACAAGAAAAATGATAATCGACACGTTGATGGGGCGACCCAATGGAACGGAGATACAACCCGCAAACCATCAAGCATACGCTCTCAACATGTTAGATTATATTCGGAGCTTGGAGCTGGACGCTACCAGTACGCTTATAGGTATAGCTGATGAAGATACCGTTCCAATTCAACCCAACGCATCGAATGTGTGTTATATCGCAGGAGTTGCCCAAGATAGAACGGTGACGTTTCAGAACTTCAGAGATTATCAAGGTGAACCTCTTTCTATCACTACAGGAGAAATGCAATCATACTTTGTTATTCTATTATGGAATAAACAATATTGGAGTATGCAAGCACTTCCCACGGCTATTGTTAGTCAGGCTGAAACAGCTTATTTCTATTATCGCTACACTATTCGTCAAACATATCCTTCGTTTGAAGCAATGGAGGCGGACAAATCAAATCCAGTTGGTATTGATGGTAGATATATCAAGCAAGGGGAGATTGTTAGTGTTGTTAATGATTCCGATGAATCTAAAAATGGATTTTATAGCTATACTGGTTCTGGATGGCAATTCCAATCATCATTCAGTTTTCAAATAGAAAATAGTTTTGATATAAATAATGACAGTGAGCTGAACACGTTGCTGGACGGGCTTCATGGGAAAGTGGAGGACGGTAAGGCAAAGGCGGGTTATTTCCGTGGGGACTACGAGGGTAGCCCTTTCATGGTAGAGAGTATTCCGATAAATTATACAGAAGACACGTGGGTTCAGTCGGTGCGCGGCCGTTTCGTTCCGGTATACCAAGGCACGGTGGACAAAATCAAAACTCTGACGCAGAGTAACACGGAATACAATATATTATGGCGTGTATGTGAAAAGGGCACGTGGGGCACATGGAACTCCATGACGGACGCTCCTACCATTCCAGACACAGACCTGTCGATGGGTTTGAAGGACGGAGATGAGACGTCTGGTTATATGCAGATGTTAACGCGCAAGGGAGGCTGTTATTCGGTGACGGGTTCAAGGACAGGCGTGGTGACAGGCACAATGATGGTGTTCTGTGACAGTTGGGGTGAACATGGTATCGAACAGGTTCTCTTTACGGATGCTTCGGACATTGAGGGCAAAATTGTACATGACATCAGCAGTAGCGGGCATGTAGACGGTGAACCGCGTATTTACCATCGATATTACGACATACGCCAATCAGGAGGAAAATGGGGCGCATGGAAATCGTCCGGTTATGGCGTGGGTCGACCTGCGAAGGGCGTGACCGGCGGCGAGATTTTCAACGATTATGAGAATAACACCGTTTCCGGTGATTACGCGCACGCGGAAGGCCAAGGTTGCAGCGCAAACGGTGACGCGAGCCATGCGGAGGGCAAGGGCACTGACGTGGAAGGGCACTACGGGCATGCGGAAGGCTTTCGTACCATAGTTGAAAACGATTGCGAACATGCCGAAGGGTGCTATAACGTAAGCAATACGGGTACGCGCCATAGTATAGGGATAGGTACATCGGAGAGTGACAGGCGCAATGCCTTGGAGGTGATGGATGACGGTCGGGTTTACGTGAAAGGCGTGGGTGGCTATGACGGTGTGCTCAACGAGGAGGAGGACAGGCCGTTGCAGGATGTGCTGGAGGCTTTGTTTGCGTCGGAATACGCGTCTTTCGACTTCGGTGTCCTTCAGGAGAAAATCGGCAGCGGGCGCACGCAGTCGGATTTGGATGCCTTCGGGCTGACGGAGGACGTGTGGGCGAAGATAAGGGGAGCGGAAATCATGGTCGTACGCGATGATGCTAATGAAAGGACGTATATCGTGACGGGTAGCTCAGATGATTACATTTCGTTTGCCTATGGGATGAGTGAAACTTATGAAGGTTGGGAAATCAAACAATCTGGAAACAACTATATCATATCCCGTCACCAAACACAAAGCGACACCGTGACCATGACGCATGAGGAGTATGACGCGTTGGAAGAGAAGGACGATGGGACGTTTTACTTCATATATGAGGACTGAACCATGATATTCAAAGCCAACAAGGAAATAGTAGCCGTATTTAAAGGCTCTAAAACTATCACAGCTATTTATCGTGGTACACGGCTCGTATGGCAGTCGGTACGCTCTTGCTTCGGGGCAGGATATTGGGTAAACGAAAAACCGTGGCTGAACGAAGAAGGTTGGAAGAACGATTAAAAATACAATATTATGGCAAAGAAGATTTATGACGAGAAAATAAACAAGGATACCGATTGGGGCGGTGACAACTCCACGGGAGGTTTGCCCGTAGCAGGACGCAGGGTTCAGGAGTTCATCAAGGAATCATTGAATAATTTAGAAGATGGATTGAAAAATATCGGCAAAGACAAATACGGTTATAGCCGTATTATGGATGAAAAGTTCCTTCAACAGTTTGCCGATGCTGAATCAGCCAAGCTATATGACCAAGACCCAGAGAATAACGAGGCACTGCTTCTCAGTACGTTGCAGTTGCCTGGAACCGGTGAAACGGTAGCTATTATGCGTGTCACGGTACTGGAAACCCCTGCCGAGTACACGACCAATGGAGTGGCTGAAAAATTTCGTTTCCGTTACCTGTCCTACTACAATGACGAAACAGACCTTAGTCCCGTGCGTGGCGAAGCCATCCTGAAAGTAAATGGCAAGGATATACAACGCATAGAACTACGTTCAGGCAGCACGTATGAGTTTGATGTTACCGCCTATCTAACGGAAGAAAAAAATACCGTTCAAGTAACCGTATCCAATAACGAGGGAAGCACGAGAAACTTTGTATATGACGTGAACATCATAAACCTTAGTATTTCCTCATCTTTCGATGACACCACGGCCTACAAGGGCGTTATCACGTTCCGTTACACTCCTATCGGGGATATTCTCAAAACGGTGCATTTCGTGTTGGACGGGGAAGAGATTCACAGCGAGGAAACCACGGCCAACAACCGCCAGCTAACGTATGAGATTCCAGCCCAAAGCCACGGGGCGCATTTGTTGCAGGTGTACATGACAGCGGACATTATGGGAAACACCATCCAAAGCAACAAACTTTCCTATGACATCATTTGCGTGGAAGAGGGGGATATGACACCTATCATCGCTTCGGCTTTTGCTCCTTCTTCAGTGCGGCAATATGAAACCATAACTATCCCGTTCGTGGTGTATGACCCCGCAGGTAGTCCTGCCACGATACAATTATTTGTAAACGGTGAACAAGCGTCAGAACGTAGCGTAGACCGTACACGACAGACGTGGACTTACAGGGCCAATGAAAAGGGAGAGCTTGATTTGAAAATTCAATGTAAAGAGGTTGCCAAAAAGTTTACTTTTGACATCACCGAAAGCATCGTGACTTCGGAAGCCGAAACGCAAGATTTGGAATTGTATCTGACTTCCCAAGGAAGAAGCAATCAAGACACCAACAGGGAGGAATGGAAATACAATGATATTGCAGCTTCTTTCACGGGTATGAACTGGGTAACGAACGGTTGGATAACGGATGACGAGGAAAGTGTATGCTTGCGTTTGTCAGGAGGAGCCACGGCAACCATACCCTTGCAGATTTTCACGGGAGATATTCGGCAAGGAGGAAAGACCATTGAACTGGACTTCTCCGTGAGGGAAGTGACAGATTACAATGCCATTATTCTTTCCTGCATTGCGGGAGGTATCGGTTTGAAACTTACTCCTAACACTATCAGTCTGGCTTCCGAGCAAAGCAAGGTGGAAATGCAATACAAGGAAGACGAGCGTGTAAGAGTATCGTTCGTCATAGAGAAACAAGCCGATAACCGCCTGATGCAGATATTCGTGAACGGAATCAAGTCGCAGAGTTTCCAATATCCTGCAACGGACGGGTTCACCCAAAACAACCCCGTGGGCATCAGCATAGGAAGTACGAGCGCCACGATAGACTTGTATAATATCCGAGTGTACAGCAACAACTTGAACACCTCGCAAATATTGGACAACTATATTGCTGACATTGACAATATCGACAAGAAGATAGCGGTGTTCGAGCGCAATCAGGTATATGATTCTTACGGCAGTTTGAGTTTGAATGAATTGAACCGCCAGATACCCGTGATGACGATTATCGGGGATTTGCCCAACTATAAAGGGGACAAAAAGACGGTACGCATCGAATACAATGATTTAAAGAAGCCTGAAAAGAGTTTTTCCGCTGATGGATGCACGTTGGACGTTCAGGGTACTTCTTCTCAATATTATCCAAGGAAGAATTTCAAGTTTACCGCCAAGCAAGGTTTTGAAATGGTGCAAGGAGGGCATGCCGATGCCTTCACGCTGAATGAGGAAGAATGCTTGCCCGCAACGGTATTCTGTACCAAGGCGGACTTTGCCGAGAGTTCGGGCACGCATAACACGGGCATAGCGGACTACGTGGGTTGGATGCTGCGTGAAGCGGAGATATTGACCAAGCCACAGGAAATCAACCCCGTAATTCGTACCACGGTATATGGTGAGCCTTGTGTCATCTTCCATAAAAAGAATGAAAATTCAATAGCGGAATTTATCGGAAAGTATAATTTCAATACCGATAAGGGGGCTGAGAACACCTTCGGTTTTGCCGAGGGTGATGAATCATGGGAGTTTCTGAACAACACCTCAGACCTTGCTCTTTTCAAAACTGCAGACTTCACGGACTGGAAAGACACGCTGGAAGCACGTTTCCCTGACGGGTACGAGCAAATAGAGCAAGCCCAACGGGTATTTGAATGGGTGGTATCTTGCAAGGACAACCCCGAAAAATTCAAGGAGGAACTGGAACAGTACTTCGATAAAAAGAAACTCTTGTTTTATTACATAACCACGTTGGTGTTCGGAATGGTAGACCAACGGGCAAAGAACCAGTTCCTGACATTCTATAAAGGCGGCTTGTGGCTGTTCATTTTCTACGATAACGATACCTGTTTCGGTATTAACAACGAGGGAGCGATGGCATTCTCTTATAACGTGGAAATCCATGACAAATTAGGCACTCAGGCGGTTTGGAACGGTGCGGACAGCGAGTTATGGATATTGGTGGAAGAAGCATTCGCACCTGAATTGCAAGAACTGTATTATGATTTGCGCCAAAAGGGTATTTTGTCATACGACAAGACGATTGAATATACCAATACCCGACAGAGTGAGAAATGGTGTGAATCGGTATATAATGAGGACGGGTATTTCAAGTATGAACGCCCGTTGATTGAAGGGTACGAGGATTGGAGCAGTGGCTCACCGGTATTGACTAAAACGGGGGCTTACCTTTATGCCTTGCAAGGAAGCCGTGACGCTCATCGCAGGTGGTGGCTGTATAACAGGTTCAAGTATTTGGATTCAAAGTTTCAGGCAGGCAGCTCTTTGAGCGACTATGCCACATTCCGTACCTATACACCTGCGGATTGGAAAGGAGTGGCACCCAATGCCGATATTACCATCAAATCATTTGCTGCAATGTATGGAACCATCAAATGGGGTTCTGTAACGAAGTCGGAACGCATGGGAGAAGGAGAGACGAAAACTATCAAGGCTCCTGACATGCAATTCAACGACACGGAAACTATCGTTTACAACGCCAGTATGATTGCTTCGCTTGGAAATTTGGCCCCATTATACGTGGGTTCGGTAGACGTGTCACGCATGCTGAACCTGACGGAGCTGGTTATCGGCAGTAATGTGACGGGGTATCAAAATACCAACTTCACGGTTTTGTCGGTTGGCTCTAACCATGTATTGCGTAAACTGGACATTAGCAATTGTCCTAATTTCACGGCTAATATCGAGGTGTCGGCTTGTGAAGCTATTGAGGAGATTTATGCCGCAGGTACTTCTACCACTGCCGTCAATCTTGCCGAGGGTGGTGCTTTGAGGATATTGCAATTACCCGCCACAGTGGCTAACCTCACGCTAAAGAATCAGCCAAACTTGACAAGCGATGGATTGCAACTGGAAGGAATGCAAAATCTCGTGACGATCGTGGTTGAGAATACTCCTCAGGTGAATGGCTACGGGGTGGCCAAAGAGTGCATGGCGGGGACGAATAAGCTCAACCGCATTCGCCTTGTCGGTATTCAAGCCACGGACACGGATTTGAGCACGTTGAAAAAGATGTCTTCATTGAAAGGTGTGGATGAGTCGGGAAATCAAACCGACCGGCCAGTGATAACGGGAAGCCTGCACGTGTATAGTGCTTACGTGGAGGACTTGAATATGTTGCATGAAGTATTCCCCAACTTAACTATCACGTATGATGTATTGATACAGATTCCCGTGCGGACGATTATTGTACGGGGACAAGACACGCAAGGTGTGCTTATTGGTGCCAGTGTAATTGTTAATGGGAATGAATATGTTACGGATGAAAGCGGACAAGTGATGATTGAAACGGGGCAAGCAATGACGATAGAGGTGAAGGCAGAAGGGTACATGGATAAAACATCCAATTATGGTGCTTCAACCACGGATACTCGTAACACGATATATCTTGATAAGGTAGTGATATTTACCGTGAATGTTGTAGACCAGTATGGCGGTAGAATACAAGGGGCGAAAGTGACCTTCAACGGTGAAACGCAAACTACCGAATCAGATGGGTCGGCAACGTTCACGACAAGCAGGGGAACATATTCCTACACCGTGACATACAAAGGAAATACGACAGAGGGAACAATTATTATCAATCAATCCGATGAAAGTGTAAACGTGGATTTTGAGAAAGCCATAGAGGATTACAGACCAACGCCAAATGGAAATATTCAGATGCTCGTGAAACGCAATAGTTTGGGTACTGTTCATCTTCAAATAAATAGCACGACCACGGAATACGTGATAGATTGGGGGGACGGCACAACCTCTGAAGCAAGTGGAACAGGAAATAAAACGTATTCGCATAATTATAGTTCACATATTCCTTATAACGTAGAAATAAGTAATTGCGGGAATGTAACAGGTTGCAATGTAAATGTTGAATACAATTATACTCAATGTTTACTTGCATATTGGACAATTGGGAATAGTAGCGTGCAAAATTTATATTTTCATAGGAATAATTTTGCGCATAACAAATTAGAAGTCATAGGCAATGACTTGTTTAAGAATGATAATGATAGAACAGACTTCGGTTCTTGCTTCAAAGGTTGTAATAGTCTTACCTCTATACCCACGGGATTATTTGATAATTGTACAGCGGTAACAGACTTCATTTCTTGCTTCAGCGGTTGCAGTAGTCTTACCTCTATACCCACGGGATTATTTGATAATTGTACAGCGGTAACAAGCTTCAGTTCTTGCTTCAGCTATTGCATTAGTATTACACGGGCAGATGTTCCTACGTTCGAGAAAATCACGAACACATCAAGCTGGAATCGTGCTTTTGAAAGTTGCAAAAATTTAGCCGTGGTAGTAGCACCGCAAGCAACGCCACAACCTATCAGTTCCAGCACGTTCAATTCATCGGGAACATCCGTTACGGGCGGTTTCAAGATATACGTGCCTGATGGCTCTGTCGATAACTACAAGACCGCCACGAACTGGAGCCAGTACGCAGACAGGATTTACCCTATGAGTGAATTACCCGAATAACAATTATAATTCATACGATTATGACAATAGATAAAGAAAACGACAAGCATATTATCGCTGATGAAGGCAAGGTATTACAGCGTATCAGTGACGGCTGTATTATGGGTCGAGAGGTATGGCTGGGTTATACCTATTATCTGAACGGGGAAAGACTGGAAGTGCCCTTGCTGGAACTTCCCGAACATTTCCGAGAGATTGACGAGGAGGATGCGGACGACCGACCAGTGGAGTTACCTGAGGAACGTCCAGAGGAGCCTGAAACACCCGATACGGACGAGGAAGAAATGACCGATACAATTACCATGGGCGACTTGCGGAAGATGCGGAAACAAGTGGAAGCCCTTACCACGATGAGTAGTTCCGTGATAAACACATTTGCCTTGCCCCCTGCCATTGCTCTTTCCGTACAGGAACTATACCCTGAATGGAAGGATAAAATTGGTGAGAACGTCACGCAAGGGTTCAGGTTCAGGTATGACGGAGTACTCTACGAGGTAGTCCAACCTCATACGCTGCAAAAGGAGTGGCTTCCAAGCGTTACTACCATGTCATTGTACAAGGTCGTGACCACGCAAGAAGAAGAGGAAAACGGTACAAAGGACAATCCTATATTATGGGCACACGGCATGGAGTTAATCAAAGACAAGTATTATTCGGATAAAGGGGAACTGTACAAGTGTATTCGTGATTCTGGCATACCAATGTCCTTTGACCTGAAAGACCTTGTATCAGGAGGATTTGTTGAACTAATAAAATAAGAAAGAAAAATGAAAGTTTATTACAATTCAAAATTGGCGAAATTGCTGACCTTCATGGAGGGATTCAGCACTATGATGTTCTTTGGCATTGTCCTCACTGAGCGAAGTAAATTAAGCAAAAAGACATTGAAACATGAAGAAACACACGTACACCAGTATCAAGATTGCATGGGGTTAGGATTCGGGTTGGCAATCGTGACGATGTTCGTCTTATTTGCTTTTGAAGTGGAAAGCTGGTGGATGTTGCTATTGATACTTATTCCGTTACTTCTCTACTATCTAATTTATGGCATAGAATACGCATATTGGCGTTTGCGTGGTTTCCTCAATGATGACGCTTATAGGCGGATTGGATTTGAGCGTCAGGCGTACTGGATTGCCGAGACATGGAATTTACCATGCGAACAGCAACGCCATTATACTTCATTCAAGTGGTGGTGCAAAATGGAATGAGGTTTACTTGTACAACACCAATATCGTTGCCATGATTATTCGTAAGGGGAATAAGGATGCCTAATGGCTTATTTCTTGTTCCCTTTCTTTTTTGACTTTCGGCTTAATTTTGATAGCTTTTGCCATAAACAGGTCGAAGTTTTCAGGATGCGCCACGGGCTTTTTCAGTTCCTCTATGGGAAGTAATTCAATAGCCATTGCTTTCATAAGTTGTTCAACGTTTGATTCTTTCTTTTTCTTCATTTCGTTAAACTTTGATAGGTTATACGATGATTGGAATTACAAAGTAACAAATTAAATCGTTCATCTTCACTAAGATTGCGGGTATTATATCGGAAACTGAACTCATTAAAGTATCTTTGTATGTGTTTACGGCTAAGATGGTTGTAAATGCCGTTAATAGAACGCTTGGCAATACTCCAAAAACCTTCTATGTTATTCGTATACGCATCTTCATCAACGTATTGTCCGTGACCGTGGTCAACGATATAATGTTCATACAATTTATCAACGGTTTTGTAACCAATCCATTCGTCCGAAAAGAGTGTTGCGGAGCGGTCAATGGCTTTAAGGATAGGAACGGTAAGGGATTTATAAGAAGTATCACGTACAACCTTGCAAACCACCTTGCCGCCACGCTGAAGCATACCCATGACGGGAACTTTATCTTTGAAACTCCGTCCTTGGCAATTCTTTACTTTCTTGTTTTTATGACGGTATTTATTCTTACCGCCAACGAATGTTTCATCCAGTTCTATTTCTCCGTCCAGTTTTTCATCCATGACAATATCGAAGCATTCGCGAATACGATGTAACATATGCCACGCAGTCTTTTGCGTCACGGAAATATCCTTTGCCAGTTGTAGGGATGAAATACCTTTCTTGTGAGAGGTTATAAGATAGATTGCCATGAACCATTTACGGAGCGGTGCTTTGCTACCCTCAAACATGGTTCCTATCCGTATATTGAAATTCTTACCTGTATTTTTGCAGCGGTACATACCATCGCCACGCTTGTAAACTTTCGATGTAGGGTCATACGGAGAAACAGGAATACCATCCTTCCAAAGTTTCTTTTCCAAATACTCAATGCAGCTTTCTTCCGTTGGGAAGGCTTGCAATAAATCGAATAATGATTTGAATTCACCAATAGTTTTCATAATAGCAAAGTTTATTCTTTGCTATATATAACTTTGGTAGAAATTTAGTTGTCGATAACAACTATTGCCACGCTATCATTATACAGTGTGGCATTCGTGGTGTGGCGCATAAGATTGTTATATAAAACTCTGCGAATAAGGATGATAATTGCAGGGTAATCATTATCTTTGCATATGACTTACAAATAGAGCGGCAATGGCTAAAGCATATAAGTATAGAGCAAATTTAATTATAGAAAAAGAGAAAAGAGATACCGTTCAATTAGCAAGCAATATCTTTTACGCTGCTAATTTACGTATGTTGAATGACCCATTTGAAGGTTCAGTTGGATTACCAAAAGCAGATAGACACGAACATTGGGTAGCACCATTAATTCAAGGAATACACAATGTCGGCATTTATTCCTTGTCGAAACCGAAGAATGGTGAAACATTTCCTGCCAATGAATTGCTTTGGGCACATTATGCAAACTCCCATAAAGGTTTTTGTATAGAATACGATTTAGATATACTCACCAATAATTTGTCTCATGATTTTGATATTAATGATACCATCAATGTTTCTTATCAAGATGAGAGACCTGAAGTTACTGAGACCGACAGCCTTTTTAATGTGCGTAAGAAGGTGTTTGGAACAAAATCATTAGCATGGGAATACGAAAATGAAATTCGACTTGTATTCTTAAAAAGTGGTTTAAAACCTATTTCAACAGGAGCAATAAAAGCGGTGTATTTTGGTTTAAATATCAGTTTAGAGGATAGGCGTGATATAGTGAAACGGATGTCAGGTAAAAATATAGATTTTTATCAGGTAGAGCGTATTGAGGATTCATATAAACTAAGAGCAACAAAATTGCTATTCGATTACTCCCATGAAATAGTGAAATTGGAACATCGTCCTACTGTTGACAATTATATGATTTTGTATAAATCCATCAATAAGGATGAAAATACAATGCGTGAATTTGTCGAGCAATTTAGGGCAAAATTAACTCGTCCGACAAATATCACAATCATTGATGATTTAAGGGCTAAATCAGTATTGTTAAATTATAAGCCACGCTATTTGATGTCAAGTGAAGAGATAGAAATTCAATCTAAACATTGGATTGCGTATTCTACATTCGACGCTCCTAAACATGTATGGATGTATCCTGAAAAGTGAATGAATCATAAACGATAAGGAGAAACTGATACACATTAAATGCCCTAATCCCAAATGTGATAGCCAATATCTCATAATTGTAGGAAAAAGGCTTTGTCGCTGTCCGAAATGCGGTAAGGAAGTATTATTAGGTTAATACCCCCAGTATTCTTGTTCTGCTTTTAAATCCTCTTTCGTTGGACGGAAATAACGCTGAATCATATCTTCATATCCTTCTTTTGTTCCTTCTCCTTCTATATAAGGTACAGACCTTCGGAATAGTTGTTCATCATTATTATACCGTTTTCTTATTTCCGATGGAACTGGTAGAAGATACCGTTTATTACCATTCTCGTCAATGTAGTACTTTGCTCCGTCTTCTACTATTTTTTCATCAGTGTATATAGTTTCAGTTTGGAGAATTTCTCGAATAGTTCTTGCCATACATATTTTTTCTCTACTAAACTTTGCCTATTTCCATAATAAGAGAGCCACGAAAAAAACTCTGAAAAGAATCACGGAAACCAACTCTTCTGAGTTATATTATTCGCAGATATTTATTATTAGAAGAAACGAAAAGTGTAGAGGAAGAAAGATGCTAAAACATTTTGTTTGAGTAGATGAATTTATTATTTTTGTAAAGTCACACTTATATGCATAAAATGGCAAAAGATTATCAAACCATAGTAGACGAAATTAATGACCACCTTTCTAAAAGTGGTAAAAGATACTATTCTGATTTTTATATCGGTATAACTAATGATGTTGAACGCCGTCTGTTTAAGGAACATAATGTAGCCAAAGAAAAAACATGGTGGATTTACCGTACTGCTAAAGATTCTGATATAGCCCGTGAGGTGGAAAAACATTTTTTGGATATGGGAATGCGAGGAAATGATGGAGGGGGTAATGAAGCAAGCAATATTGTTTACTGCTATGCCGTCAGTCCTACAACTGTTGAATAATAATCTTGGCTGTAAAAATCATGGCAGAACAAAATATCGTATCAGTAGAGGATGAAAGCAACTTGCAATTGCAGGTAGATGATAGAAATACATCTAATCGTTTTGTTGCTTTTTTAGATATTATGGGATTTAAAGAACGTGTAGCACGTACAAATCATAGCAGGCTAAGAGAACAGTTGACTGATTTTAATAAGGACATAACAACCCATATTGGGAAATACCAAAACTCAGAAATACAATTAGCCCAATTTTCTGATAGTATCGTGCTTTTTAGCAAAGATGCTACTCAAAAAAGTTTGAAGACATTAGCTGAAGTGGCACGTGGTATCATGCAAACTGCCATCAAACAGCAAATACCTATAAAGGGGGCGATTGCACAAGGACAAATAACTTGCGACATACCGAAACAGTTGTTTTTTGGTCAAGCATTGATTGATGCGTTCCTACTGGAAGAGAATATACACTATTACGGTATATTGGCACATCATACAGCAGAAAGTTCTATATTAAAACTTGGAAATGACGGAATATTCAAAGATATAAAAGCTCCCTTGAAAAGCGGTAAAATATCGCACTATGAGCTATCATGGTACGTTGATGACAATATCCAGAGTACGCAAGAAAAGATAGGTGGAATAAAGATGGCATTGAAAGACATTCGCCAAACTGTGTCTGACGCTCCAAGAAAGTATATTGATAACACGCTGGATGTGATAGATGAATATTATATAGGAAAGGGTAAAGTCTGATTAAAAATCAGAGACAGTTATTATAAGAAACTTTGATGATACGACTTTGCCACGCCATGAAGTTACTTAGCTACAGTAAAACATACCAATATTCTAAATATTGTTAATATCCAACTGAAAATGAGACATTTTTGTTACCACGGGATTTAGGGTATTGTCGTATATAGTTACCTTCTGATATTCTGAAATATCAGGATCTGATATACAAATGGCGTATTCTATCCCGGCAATGCTCATTATAAAATATATTTCTGCTTCAACATAACCATTTGGATAGCGTTTGTATTCTTTGACAAAAAACTTCATTTCATGAAGTATCTCATAGATGCTATTCTCGTTTTGATTAAAAAAGCAATCTCCTTCCGAATATATTCGACGCTGATTGTATTGCCAATATTTACCCTTGCCATATCGGGCATACTCTCGCAAATCTTTCAATATATCAACCTCACTCCCTAATAGTTCCTGAACACACAAGTTATATTTATCTTCACCCATATTGTACAAAAAATACTCGTAAGCACATTTTGTAAGAAAACGAGACATAATAGTATTGGGGGATTCCGGTGCAGGAATATATGGAGCTATCATTGTCCTTGTTTTACCTGACTTTATTAACCGATAAAGTTCTTTATCTTCCAATGAAGCTATAAGCCCATCGTTTGTTGTTTGCATTGTAACTTCGCAACTTTTTAACGCGTCAGGGAATATCATTTTTTCTTTAACAAGTTTTCCTTTCTTCGTTAGAATTTCATTTCTAAACCGCATAGAAATGAAATAAGGTTGTGCTAGCAACTCCTTTTCAATTTTGATAGCAAAATAATGGTTGCATTCATCACAAACATACCCAGCAAGCAAAACATGATGCTTGTTGCCCAATGACTCAGGGATTATATGCTCTATGCTTTTTGAAGAAGAACTATCCTTATGACAAAATATACATTCCATTACATCGAAGTTTAGTTTAACGTAAAAGTTAGCTTAACGCTTCTTCAAGCGTGCCTTTCCCTATTGTTGTATTCCTTATAAACATTTCCTTTGTAAAGTTACTATAAAAAAGTGAAATACGGAAAAATATAGTGATAGAATTGAGTTACAAGGGTTTTGGTTGAACTGCCGAAAATTCGGAAGCCATAACAATCCCTGCCAAAACCAAATCTAGACGCCGCTACGTTACTTGTTCGTAACCATGCCCAACAATGCGACAAACGGGCATGGATAACAAAACAAGATACTAAGGCATAGTGAGTTACTAACAACTCACGCAAAAAATCTGGTCACGGAAAAAGATTGCGTTGTTCCTCCCCGTTTTGCGTACCAGAGAAGGACTCTTCACCAACTAATTTTGAACAAAAAAATTAAGGACGATGAAGAGTACATTTTCAGTTATCTATTACCTCAAACGACAGGTGGTGAAAAAAGACGGGACAGTTCCCGTTATGGGACGCATCACGGTGGACGGCAATCAGACACAATTCAGTTGTAAACTGAGTGTCGATCCGAAGTTATGGGACACCAAAGGAGGACGTGTTACGGGCAGAAGCACGACGGCACTCGAAACGAACCGTATGCTTGACAAGATGCGGGTGCGCATCAACAAGCACTATCAGGAAATCATGGAGCGTGACAACTTCGTCACGGCGGAGAAGGTGAAGAACG